>Ga0233424_10000428_pt1 | contig 53999 bp, 42 predicted proteins | sample Watercolumn_Towu_FD_181011 | JGI IMG/M metagenome (GOLD analysis project Ga0233424, IMG submission 181011) | Freshwater microbial communities from Lake Towuti, South Sulawesi, Indonesia - Watercolumn_Towuti2014_125_MG | ecosystem: Environmental > Aquatic > Freshwater > Lake | place: Indonesia...
CCGCGGCAGCCCTCGGTCAGCAGCACGCCCGCGCCGGCCACGCCGGTGGGGTGGAACTGCCAGAACTCCATGTCTTCCAGCGGGATGCCGGCGCGCGCCGCCATGCCCAGGCCGTCACCGGTGTTGATGAAGGCATTGGTCGAGGCCGCGAAGATGCGACCCGCGCCGCCGGTGGCCAGCAGCACGGTCTTGGCCTGCAGGATGTGGACCTCACCGGTCTCCATCTCCAGGGCGGTCACGCCCACGGCATCGCCATCGGCGTCGCGGATGATGTCCAGCGCCATCCACTCGACGAAGAACTGCGTCTTGGCCTTGACGTTCTGCTGGTACAGGGTGTGCAACAGGGCGTGGCCGGTGCGGTCGGCCGCGGCGCAGGCGCGCTGCACGGGCTTCTCGCCATAGTTGGCGGTGTGGCCGCCGAAGGGGCGCTGGTAGATCGTGCCGTCGGCATTGCGGTCGAAGGGCATGCCGAAATGCTCGAGCTCGTACACGACCTTGGGCGCCTCGCGGCACATGAACTCGATCGCGTCCTGGTCACCCAGCCAGTCCGAACCCTTGACGGTGTCGAAGAAGTGGTAGTGCCAGTTGTCTTCCGACATATTGCCCAGCGAGGCGCCGATGCCGCCCTGGGCAGCCACGGTGTGCGAGCGGGTCGGGAAGACCTTGGACAGCACGGCCACGTTCAGGCCGGCCAGCGAGAGCTGCAGCGAGGCGCGCATGCCGGAACCGCCGGCACCCACGATCACCACATCAAACTTGCGCTTTGCGAGCGTCGATCCAATTTGCATTTTCAAATTCTCCACAGCACCTGGATCGCCCAGCCGGCGCAACCCACCAACCACACCAGCGAGAACACCTGCAGCGTCAGGCGCAGGCCCACCGCTTGCACATAGTCCATCCAGATATCGCGCACACCCACCCAGGCGTGGTACGCCAGAGCGATGATGGTCACAAAGGTCAGCAGCTTCATCCACTGCGGCGCGAAGATCGCGGCCCAGTGGTCATAGCCCAGCTGGCCGGGCAGCAGGAACTGGATCAGCACGACGATGGTGAACAGGGCCATCAACACGGCGGTGACGCGCTGGGCCAGCCAGTCGCGCAGCCCGTAATGGGCGCCGACCACCAGGCGCTTGGAGCCGAAGGTACTCATTTGGGTAGACCTCTCGTTTCTTGGAATCAGTACAGGCCGAAGAGCTTGGCGGCCACCAGGGCCGTCAGCACCAGGCTCAGGGTCAGGGTGACCACGGCCGAAGACTTGCCCTGCTGCTTGCTCACGCTGTGGGTGGCATCCATCCACAGATGCCGCACGCCGGCGATGAAGTGATGCAGATAGGCCCAGGACAGGGCCAGCACCACCAGCTTCACGAACCAGGCGGGCACGAAGCCGATGCCGGCCACGAAGGCATTGGTGAAGGCCTCGTAGGAAATCTCGGAGCTCAGGCTGTTGTCAAACATCCAGAGGATGAAGGGCAGCAGCAGGAACATCAGCAGGCCGCTCACGCGGTGCAGGATGGATACAAAGCCGGCTGCCGGAAGGCGGTAGGTTCGGACATCGGTGAAGATATTGATGTTCCGATAGACCGGTCGCTTTTTTGTAGCGCTTTGGGTGGCGTTCGTCATATCCGACCTTGTGTAATCAACGTGAAACCAATCGATTTTATTGCAATGCAATACAGACTCGGGACATGGCGTGCGTCAGGCACACACCACAGCCGACGCAAGACTCAGTTCAGCTCGTTGCGATAGAAGTGCGAGGCGGTGTTGTAGAGCCCGCGCCGCAATTCCACCGGCTTGTCTCCATAGGTGAAGGACAGGCGCTCCACACTCAGCAAGGGCGTGCCGGGCGCCACCTTCAGCAAATCCGCCGTCTCGGCATCGGCCGCCACGGCGCGTATCTTCTCCTGCGCCCGGATCATGTGAACGCCGAACTCGGCCTCGAAAAGCCCGTAGAACGGCCCACGGTGCTGCTCCAGACGCTCGGCGGTCAGACCCTTGAACAGAGAGCCAGGCAGCCAGATGTCATCCAGCACCACCGGCTGCCCCTTGCTGTGCAGGAGACGACGCACTTCAATCATCGCATCGCCCGATCTCATCTGCAGTTGTCGGGCTATTGAGGCCGGGGCGCGCTGGCGCCGGCAATCCAGCAACTGCCGCCCCAGGGATTCGGAACCCTCGTCAGGCATCAGACGCAGGAAGCGGTACTGGATCTTCTGCTCGGCATGGGTGGCCACGAAGGTGCCCTTGCCCTGGCGGCGCACCAGCACGCTCTCGGCGGCCAGTTCATCGATGGCCTTGCGCACCGTGCCCTGGCTGACGCCAAAGCGCGCCGCCAGTTCCAGCTCGCTGGGAATGGCCTCGCCCGCCTTCCATTCGCCGGCCTGCAGGCCGCCGATGATCAGGCCCTTGATCTGCCGGTACAGCGGACTGAAGGACGGGGCGCCCTCCGCACGCGCGGCTTCGGGGGCGACAGGGGGAACAACGGCCATGGCCTGGATTGCATCACAGGGTGGGCCTCGCCGTCCATCAAAGTTGACTAATGTCTTGTATAAGACATAAGAGAGTCAGAAAACTGAAAAGCAGGCGCATAATCGCGCGCTACGGCCCTGCTGCGCCCTCGGGCACCTCGGGAAAGCCCTGAAGACTGCCCTACACTCGCGAGCGCAGCCCCTTCCACCGGGCACACCGGCGACGGCGGGCTCGACGAACCGAATCCCTTACCTTCTCTCGGAGCTTCCACATGAGCAACAAGAAACCCGTTCGCGTCGCCGTCACTGGCGCCGCCGGCCAGATCGGCTACGCCCTGCTGTTCCGCATCGCCTCGGGCGAAATGCTGGGCAAGGACCAGCCGGTGATCCTGCAGCTGCTGGAGATCCCCGACGAGAAGGCCCAGAACGCGCTCAAGGGCGTGATCATGGAGCTGGAAGATTGCGCCTTCCCGCTGCTGGCCGGCATTGAAGCCCACAGTGACCCGATGACCGCCTTCAAGGACACCGACTACGCCCTGCTGGTCGGCGCCCGCCCGCGCGGCCCCGGCATGGAGCGCGCCGATCTGCTGGCTGCCAACGCCCAGATCTTCACCGTGCAGGGCAAGGCCCTGAACGCCGTGGCCTCGCGCAATGTGAAGGTGCTGGTGGTCGGCAACCCCGCCAACACCAATGCCTACATCGCCATGAAGTCGGCCCCGGACCTGCCGGCCAAGAACTTCACCGCCATGCTGCGCCTGGACCACAACCGCGCCGCTTCGCAGATCGCCGCCAAGACCGGCAAGGCCGTGGGCGCCATCGAGAAGCTGGCCGTGTGGGGCAACCACTCGCCGACCATGTACGCCGACTACCGCTTCGCCACCATCGACGGCCAGGGCGTCAAGGCCCTGATCAACGATGAAGAGTGGAACCGCAACACCTTCCTGCCCACCGTGGGCAAGCGCGGTGCCGCCATCATCGCCGCCCGCGGCCTGTCCTCGGCCGCCTCGGCCGCCAACGCCGCCATCGACCATATGCGCGACTGGGCCCTGGGCACCAATGGCAAGTGGGTCACCATGGGCATCCCGTCCGACGGCTCCTACGGCATCCCCAAGGAAGTCATGTTCGGCTACCCCGTCACCTGCGAAGGCGGCGAGTACAAGATCGTCCAGGGCCTGGAAATCGATGCCTTCTCGCAAGAGTGCATCAACAAGACCCTGAAGGAACTGACGGACGAGCAGGACGGCGTCAAGCACCTGCTGTAATCCCGTCGCCTTGAGTGACACTTGAGGGCCGGCTTTCGCTGGCCCTTTTCGTTTCTGTCCGCGCATCCATGAGCCAAGCCCTGCATCCCAAGCTGGCCCTCTTCGAAGAGGGCGATGCCGCCACCCTGCTGCCTGTGGTGGACCATTACTGCGGTGTTGAAGTCCGCATGCGAAAGAGCCTGGAGCTGCAGGCCGAGATGGGCCCGGTCTTCGACATCACCCTGGACTGCGAGGACGGCGCCCCCATCGGCGGCGAGGCCGAGCATGTGCTGCTGGTGGCCGAGCTGCTCAACAGCCCGGCCAATCGCTTTGGCCGCGTGGGCGCGCGCGTGCACCCGCTGGACCACCCCAGCTTCGAGAACGATGTGGACGGCCTGATCGCCCGGGCGGGCGAGAAGCTGGCCTATCTGATGCTGCCCAAGCCGCAAAGCGCGGCCGAGGTGGCACAGGCCATCGCCTTCGTGGACGCCAGCCTGGCGCGGCACGGCATTGCCAAGCCCCTGCCCATCCACACCCTCATCGAGACCCATGGCGCGCTGCGCGAGGTCTGGCAGATCGCCGCCCTGCCCCGCATCGAGTCGCTGTCCTTCGGCCTGATGGACTTTGTCTCGGCCCACCGCGGCGCCATCCCGCGCGCCGGCATGAGCGTGCAGGGCCAGTTCAGCCACCCCCTGGTGCTGCGCGCCAAGCTGGAGATCGCGGCCGCCGCGCACGCCCATGGCAAGACGCCCTCGCACTGCGTGGTGACGGAGTTCAAGCACGCCAGCGCCATCCAGGAGGCTGCGCGTCGCGCCGCCCGCGAGCTGGGCTACACCCGCATGTGGAGCATCCACCCCAACCAGATCCAGCCCATCATCGACGCCTTCGCACCCAGCACGGCCGAGATCGACGAAGCCATCGACATCATCCACGCCGCCCAGGCCGCCCACTGGGCCCCCATCCAGCACCGCGACACCCTGCACGACCGCGCCAGCTACCGCTATTTCTGGCAGCTGCTGGAGCGCGCCTATCGCACACAGCAACCCCTGCCGGCCGAGGTGCGCCAGGCCTATTTCGAGACGGCTCTCGGGTAAAGCCCGGAGCGCCGCCGGGGCCGCACGCCGTGACAATCCGTCACCCGAACCCGCTCAGCACGACATCAAGCAGCGCTACATTCCAGCGCACCGTTTTTGTGGCCACAAGCCACTGGCACCGACTCATCCGCCCCACGCATCCCATGAAACTTGCCCCCATCCTGTCCCTGCTGATCGGCAGCGCCCTCCTCTCCCAGGCCGCCCTGGCCCAGGCGCCGGCCAAGCCGGCCCCCGCCAAGCCCGCCGCCACCAAGAACGCGCCGGCCAAGGCCGTGACCCCGGGCACGCCTGCCAAGCCGCGCGGCGGCAAGGCGCCGGCCAAGGCCGTGCCGGCCCCGCCGCCGCCCCTGACCGAGGCCGATGCCGACCAGCTGGCCGCCACCGAGATGGCGCACCTGGGCACCTACGACTGCGAGTTCAAGCAGTCCGTCAGCATCACCCGCAACACCACGCCCGGCTATCTGGACGTGATGTGGCAGAAGTTCACCTTCACCATGAAGCCCGTGCTCTCCAGCACCGGCGCCCTGCGCATGGAGGACGTGACCGGCCGCACCCTGATGATCCAGATCGGCAACAAGTCCATGCTGATGGACACCAAGGTGGGTCAACGCCTGGTGGACGAGTGCGTGCACCCCAAGCAGCGCGAAGCCATCGAGGCCGCCCGCCTGGCCCGTGCCGCGGCGGCAGCCTCCGGCATTGCGATGGAAGGCGGCCTCGGCATCGAGCATCCGGCCGCCGCCAAGCCCTGAGCCCCCAGGCCGGCATACCCGACTAAGGCGCTCGCCGGGCGCCCGGCGCGAGGAAAGTATGTAAAATCAATACATACTTTCCAGTCCATACCACGGAGCGCCCCAGCCATGGAAGCCACAGTCGCCGAACGCGGGCAGATCACGCTGCCCAAAGCCGTGCGTGACGCCCTGGGCCTGACCAAGGGCACCACGCTCAAGGTGGAGCTGGACGGCGCCCGCATCATCCTGCGCAAGAACGTCGACGACGCCATCTCGCGCGCCCGCGGCCGCTTCAAGCTGCCCGAGGGCACCAGCACCGACGACATCATGCGCGAGCTGCGCGGCCGCGCCCCGGGCGACCCGACCGAGGCCTGACGCGGAGCGCATGAACCCCATGATGGCCGTAGACACCTCGGTGCTGATCGATCTGCTGGGCGATGACGCCCGGGCGGACGCGGCCGAGGCCGCGCTGCGCCTGGCCCTGTCCAGCGGTCCCGTGGTGGTCTGCGATGTGGTGCTCAGCGAGGTCACGGCCGGCCTGGGCCACGGCGCCGAGGTCATGGACGCGCTGGAGGAGATGGGCCTGGCCTTCTCGCCCATCGACCAGCGCGCCGCCATCCGCGCCGGCGAGATGCAACGCAAGTACAAGCAGCGCCTGCGCGAGAAGCAGGAGGCCGGCGCCCAACCCGGCACCGGCGCCGCGGCGCCCCGCACGATTCCCGACTTCCTGGTGGGCGCGCATGCCCTGCTGCAATGCAGCGGCCTGATCACGCGCGACCAGGGTTTCTTCCGCGACTACTTCAAGGGGCTCAAGGTCATCGTACCGAGCGCCCCCTGAACCCCTTCAACCGACCCCAACGGAGTACGCATGCTGCAAGCCTACCGCCAACACGCCGCCGAACGCGCCGCCCTCGGCATCCCGCCCCTGCCCCTGGACGCCAAGCAGGTGGCCGAGCTGATCGAGCTGATCAAGAACCCGCCGGCCGGTGAAGACGCGTTCCTGCTGGACCTGCTGACCCACCGCGTGCCTCCGGGCGTGGACGATGCCGCCAAGGTCAAGGCCAGCTTCCTGGCCGCCGTGGCGCATGGCGACATTGCCGTCGGCCTGATCTCCAAGGCCAAGGCCACCGAGCTGCTGGGCACCATGGTGGGCGGCTACAACGTGCATCCGCTGATCGAGCTGCTGGACGACGCCGAAGTGGCGGGTGTGGCGGCCGAGGGCCTGAAGAAGACCCTCTTGATGTTCGACTACTTCAACGACGTGGCCGCCAAGGCCAAGGCCGGCAATGCCAAGGCCCAGGAAGTGATGCAGAGCTGGGCCGACGGCGAGTGGTTCACCAGCCGCCCCGAGGTCGAGAAGAAGATCACCGTCACCGTCTTCAAGGTGCCCGGCGAGACCAATACCGACGACCTCTCGCCCGCCCCCGACGCCTGGAGCCGCCCGGACATCCCGCTGCACTACCTGGCCATGCTGAAGAACACCCGCCCCGACGCGGCCTTCAAGCCCGAGGAAGACGGCAAGCGCGGCCCGATGCAGTTCATCGAGGACCTGAAGAAGAAGGGCAACCTCGTGGCCTATGTGGGCGACGTGGTCGGCACCGGCTCCAGCCGCAAGTCCGCCACCAACTCGGTGATCTGGGCCACCGGCCAGGACATCCCCTTCGTGCCGAACAAGCGCTTCGGCGGCGTGACCCTGGGCGGCAAGATCGCCCCCATCTTCTTCAACACCCAGGAAGACTCCGGCTCGCTGCCCATCGAGGTGGACGTGAGCAAGCTGGAGATGGGCGATGTCATCGACGTGCTGCCCTATGACGGCAAGCTGGTGAAGAACGGTGAGACCGTCGCCGAGTTCAAGCTCAAGAGCGATGTGCTGTTCGACGAAGTGCGCGCCGGCGGCCGCATCAACCTGATCATCGGCCGCTCGCTGACCGCCAAGGCACGCGAGTTCCTGGGCCTGCCCGCCTCCACCCTGTTCCGCCTGCCGCAAGCCCCTGCCGAGTCCAAGGCCGGCTTCACCCTGGCGCAGAAGATGGTCGGCCGCGCCGTCGGCCTGCCGGAAGGTCAGGGCGTGCGCCCCGGCACCTACTGCGAACCCAAGATGACCACGGTCGGCAGCCAGGACACCACCGGCCCGATGACCCGCGACGAGCTGAAGGACCTGGCCTGCCTGGGCTTCTCGGCCGATCTGGTGATGCAGTCCTTCTGCCACACCGCGGCCTACCCCAAGCCGGTGGACGTCAAGACCCACCGCGAGCTGCCCGCCTTCATCTCCAACCGCGGCGGCGTGGCCCTGCGTCCGGGTGACGGCGTGATCCACAGCTGGCTGAACCGCCTGCTGCTGCCCGACACCGTGGGCACTGGCGGCGACTCGCACACCCGCTTCCCCATCGGCATCTCCTTCCCGGCCGGCTCCGGTCTGGTGGCCTTCGGCGCCGCCACCGGCGTGATGCCCCTGGACATGCCCGAGTCGGTGCTGGTGCGCTTCAAGGGCGAACTGCAGCCCGGCGTCACCCTGCGTGACCTGGTGCATGCCATCCCCCTGTACGCCATCAAGGCCGGTCTGCTGACCGTGGCCAAGGCCGGCAAGAAGAATGTGTTCTCCGGCCGCATCCTGGAAATCGAAGGTCTGCCCGACCTGAAGGTGGAACAGGCTTTCGAGCTGAGCGATGCCTCGGCCGAGCGCTCGGCCGCCGGCTGCACCATCAAGCTCAATCCCGAGCCGATCAAGGAATACCTCACCAGCAATATCGTGCTGATGAAGAACATGATCGCCGACGGTTATGCCGACGCCAAGACCCTGCAGCGCCGCATCGAGAAGGTCGAGGCCTGGCTGGCCAAGCCGGACCTGCTGGAAGCCGACAAGGACGCCGAGTACGCCGCCGTGATCGAGATCGATCTGGCCGACATCACCGAGCCCATCGTCTGCTGCCCCAACGACCCGGACGACGCCAAGTTCCTGTCCGACGTGGCCGGCACCAAGATCGATGAAGCCTTCATCGGCTCCTGCATGACCAATATCGGCCACTTCCGTGCCGCGGCCAAGCTGCTGGGCGGCCAGCGCGACATCCCGGTCAAGCTGTGGGTCGCGCCGCCGACCAAGATGGACCAGAGCGAGCTGATCAAGGAAGGTCACTACGCCGCCTTCGGCACCGCCGGTGCGCGCACCGAAATGCCGGGCTGCTCGCTGTGCATGGGCAACCAGGCCCAGGTCCGCGAAGGCGCCACCGTCATCTCCACCTCCACCCGCAACTTCCCCAACCGTCTGGGCAAGAACACCAATGTGTTCCTGGGCTCGGCCGAGCTGGCCGCCATCGCCTCGCGCCTGGGCCGCCTGCCGACCAAGGAGGAGTACCTGAAGGAGATGGGCGTGATCGACGCCGACAAGGCCAGCGTCTACCGCTACATGAACTTCGACCAGATCGAGGAATACGCGGACGTGGCCAAGAGCGTCTGATCGACCGGCCCCGCGCCACGATGAAAGGCCCGCTTCGGCGGGCCTTTTTCATGGGCGCCATGTGGCCGCCGACTCGCACCCACGGCACGATCTGCCCGGCATGTCTTGCTGCTTAATTTCTCTCTTGACAGAAATTACTGATCACCTAGACTCGGCTCCATGGAACTCAGCACGATTGCCCGCCGCTTCATCGTCCACTGGGGCGAGATGGGAAGCGCCTGGGGCGTAAACCGCAGCGTGGCCCAGATCCACGCCCTGCTCTACTTCCATGGCCGGCCCCTGCATGCCGAGGAGATTGCCGACACCCTGGCCGTGGCCCGCTCCAACGTCAGCACCAGCCTCAAGGAGCTGATGAACTGGAACCTGGTGCGTGTGACCCATCAGCTGGGCGACCGGCGCGACTACTTCGAGACTTCCCTCGATGTCTGGGAGCTGTTCCGCACCATCGTGCGCGAACGCAAGGAGCGGGAGTACGACCCCACGGTCCGGCTGCTGCAGGAGCTGGTCCAGGACCCCGACTTTGACCGCCAGAGCGCCGACGCCCAGGACCGCGTGCGCGAAGCCCTTCGCTTCATGCACACCCTGGGCGCCTGGTCCGACGAGATGTTGCGGCTCTCCCCCGCCACGCTGGAGAAGCTGCTCAAGCTCGGCGCCAGCGTCCAGAAGTTCGTGCGTGGAGACGGTGCCTGAGGGCACCTTTTTTTGAGCCTTAATTTCTGTTTTTACTGAAATTACAAGCAGTCAGAAAGGAGTGAATGATGCGCCAACAGACCACCCCCAGCCAGCGCCCGGCCGACGACGCCTTCCCGGCCACGCTTTTCTACGACGGTGCCTGTCCCATCTGCAACGGCGAGATGCGCAATCTGATGCTGCGCAACACCCAGGGCCTGCTGCGCTTCGTGGACATCTCGGCGCCAGGCTTCACAGCCTTCCCGCCCGGCACCAGCCGCAGCGCGATGATGGACGAGCTGCATGCCCGCCGCGCCGACGGCCGGGTGGTGCGCGGGGTGGATGCCCTAAGTCTGGCCTACCGCGGTGCGCAACTGCCCTTCGTCGCCCGGCTGATGAATGCGCCGGGGCTGCGCGCACTGTGCGACTGGGCCTACCCCCGCTTCGCCCGCCAGCGCTACCGGATTCCCCGTCCGCTGGCCCACCTGCTTTTCGAGACGACGCTGCGTCGCGCGGCCGAGCGCCGCGCCGGCCAGTCGCCCTGCCGCAACAGCGTCTGCGGCATGGCCGAACACCGGGAGCCCAGCGCTCACCCGACGCAAGAAAGGGCCGAATCATGAATGTGCTGCTCTGCGGCGCCAGCGGCTTCATCGGCAGCGCCATCGCCCGCGCCTTGCGCGCGGCCGGCCATCGGCTGATCGAGCCGCCGGGCCCACCCATGGACTTCAGCCGCGATCTCGAAGCCACCGCCTGGCTTCCCCGCCTGGCCCAGGCCGAGGCCGTGATCAACGCCGTGGGCGCCCTGCGGGACTCGCCCGCGCGGCCCCTGGAGGCCCTGCATCACCGGGCGCCAGCGGCCCTGTTCGAAGCCTGCGCCCAGTACGGCGTGCGGCGCGTCATCCAGATCTCGGCCCTGGGTATCGAGGGCAATGCCACGCCTTATGCTCGCAGCAAGCTGGCCGGGGACGCCGCCCTGATTGCCCTGCAACGCCAAGGCCGGCTGGACGCCACCATCCTGCGCCCCAGCATCGTGTTTGGGCCCGCAGGGCTGAGCAGCCGCCTCTTCATGCGCCTGGCCGCCCTGCCCCTGCTCCCCCTGCCCGCCGAAGCGTTTCAGGGGCGGGTGCAACCGATCACGGCCAGTGATCTGGCCCAGACCTGCCTGGCCCTCCTGTCCAGCCGCGGGCCCGAGCTGCTGGAACTGGTCGGGCCACAGGCCCTGAGCCTGGCTGATTTACTCGCGGAGCTGCGCCACCAGCAGGGGCGCCGCCCGGCGCTGCGCATCAAGCTGCCACCGGCCTGGAGCCGCTGGAGCGCGCAGCTGGGCGACCGACTGCCCTGGCAGACCTGGGGCAGTGCGACCCTGGCGCTGATGCGCTCGGACAACACGGCACCGGTCTGGCCGGTCGAGGAGGCCCTGGGGCGGCAGCTCACGCCGCTGGCGCGTTTCGTGGCCGACGAGTGGCGGCAGCCGCCCAGCAGCGCCCGCGCCCTGCCGCCCGCGCCCCTCAGACCACGCTGAAGGTCCGCCCCGTCAACCCACCCTCCACGCTGCGCTGGTAGGCCAGGGCCACCCGCGCGGCGGATGCGCTCTCCATGCCGGCCATGAAGGCGCCGTACTTGGGCAGGGACTCCGTCAGCACCGTGGGGCTGACCACATTGATGCGCAGGCCGCGCGGCAGCTCGATGGCCGCCGCCAGGGCAAAGGCCTCCAGCGCCGCGTTCACCGCGCTGGCATTGGCGCCCATGGGAATGGGTTCAGTTGACAGGATGCCGGCGGTGAGCGTGATGGAGCCGCCATCGCGCAGCACATGCTGGGCCGCCAGGGCCAGGCGCACCTGACCCAGCAGCTTGTCCTGCAGGCCGCTGTCGAACTGGGCCGCCGTCATGCGGGTCAGGGGCCCGAAATGCAGGCCGCCGGCCGTGCTGACCACGGCATCCAGCGGACCCAGCTCGCGCAAGAGGGCCTCGACGCTGGCTTCGCTGCGCAGGTCCACCCGGTACTGGCCGCTCTCGCGCCCGGCGCTCAGGATCTCGTGGCGCTCGCCCAGGTGGCGCTGCACCGCCTGACCCAGCACGCCGGAGGCGCCCACCAGCAGGATGCGCTGAGGCTGGCTCTTGTCGACGGCTTGCGGGGCGGACGGGCTGTTCATGGTGTTCGGGGTGCTCATGCTGAGGATGCTCCGGTATTGATGAAAGGAATGCGCTCATTCTTTACAGCATCTCAACTTTGATAAATGGCTTCAAAATTCAGCCACTACAAACTATTCATACGCAATGAGCCAGTTCGACAAGCTACGCGCCATGCAGGTGCTGGTGAGCGTGGCCGATAGCGGCAGCTTCACCGCGGCGGGCCGCCTGCTGGACCTCTCGCCGGTGATGGTGGGCCGGCATGTGGCCGCGCTGGAGGCCCTGCTGGGCGCACGCCTGATCCAGCGCAGCACCCGGCGCCAGGCCTTCACCGAAGTGGGCCAGCTCTATCTGGCCGAGTGCCGGCGGGTGCTGGAGCTGGTGCGCCATGCCGAACAGCTGGCCGAGGGCCATGCCGCCAGCCCCCAGGGCCAACTGCGCATCTCGGCGCCCGTGACCCTGGGCCAGTGCGTGTTCGCGCCCCTGTTGGCCGAGCTGCTGCAGGCCCATGAACGCCTGCGCGCCGACCTGCACCTCAGCGACGCCGTGGTGGATCTGATAGGGGACGGCTTCGACGCCGCCATACGCATCGGCCCGGTGCTCAACGAGGGCCTGGTGGCGCGCCCGCTGCGGCCCTACCGCCTGATCCTGGCGGCCTCGCCCAGCTACCTGGCCGGCGCGCCCGCTCTGCAGGACCCGCAAGACCTGGCACGTCATCGCTGCCTCAACCACACGGTGTGGCAGCAAGGCTCGGCCTGGCAGGCCGCCAATGGCCAGACCGTGCACTGGCCCGGCCAGGCCGTGCTCAGCGCCAACCATGGCGACGCACTGCGCCGCGCCGCGCTGGCGGGCGCCGGCATCGTGCTGCAGCCCGAGGTGCTGCTGGCCGAGGACCTGGAAGCCGGCCGCCTGCTGCAGGTGCTGCCCGGCTGCGAGCCGCCCGGGCGGCCGGTGCACCTGCTCTACCCGGCCGACCGACTGCGCCTGCCCAAGCTGCAGGCCTTCATCACCAGCAGCCTGGCGCGCTGGGGCGCGGCCGAGCCGCCGCCCCGACCTTTAGGCGAGCTTTAGGCAAGGAGGGCTAGCATGCGCCGGCCTTCACCGCTCCGAGAGCCCAACGCATGCCAGCCTCCCGCCGCCTCACCCTCGCGTTTCTCAGTCTCGGCCTGATGGCCCCGCTCGCGGGCCACGCCAGCACGAGCCGCCCGGCGGCACGCTGGCAGCAGTGGCCGCTACGCACCCTGCCGCCGGGCGCCGACGCCGGCCTGGCCGAGGACGACTTTGCCGACCTCGCCCCCCTGGGCCAGGGCCTGGCAGGGGTGCGCGTGCTGGCCCTGGGCGAACAGACCCATGGCGCGCACGAGGAGTTCGCCTACAAGCTGCGCCTGCTGCGCTATCTGCATGAGCGCCAGGGCTTCGACCTGCTGCTGCTGGAAAGCGGCTTTCTTGACACCGGCCTGCTGGCCCAGGACCTGGCCGCCGGCCGCGGTCTGGTGGAGCAGGCGCCCGGCAATATCTTCTTCATGTACTCAAAGAGTGCCGAGGGCCGCGCCCTGCTGCGCTACCTGGAGCAGCGCCAGCGCAGCGAGCGCCCCCTGCTGCTGGCCGGCATCGACAGCCAGCACAGCGGCGCCCTGAGCCAGGCGCGCATGGCCCCGGGCCTGGCCCAGGCCCTGGCCGATGCGGGCCGGCCCGAGCTGGCGCAGGGGCCGGGCTGGGCGCGGGTCCAGGCCCTGCTGCCGGACCTGCTGGCACTCTCGCGCCAGGCGCCGCAAGCCGCTGAGCAGCGCGAGTTCCTGGCTCATGTGCAGGCCATGCAGAGCGCCCTGCTGGCGGCCGGCACGGCCGCCACCGTGGCCCCGCAAGGGCCTCACTGGTGGGCACAGGTCGCGATGAGCCTGGAGGCCCAGGCCCGCAATCTCTGGAGCGATGGCCGCGAGAACCCGCGCGACAACGCCATGGGTGCCAATGCCATCTGGCTGATGGAGCGGCTCTACCCCGGGCGCAAGGCCGTGGTCTGGGCCCACACCATCCATGCGGCGCGCGGCCTGCAGCGCTCGCCCCAGCATCTGCAGGCCGGCGAGGTCATGCACCGCCACTGGGGGCCGGCCTACCAGGTGCTGAACTTCAGCACCGCGGCCGGCCGCTACCTGGAGTTCACCAACGTCCAGGCGCAACCCGTACCCCGCCCCGCGTCGGGCTCGCTGGAAGCAGACCTGGCCGGCCGCCCCGGCGTGCGCCTCTTGCGCGCGGCCGCCCCGCTGCCCCAGGCCCAGTTCGGCTGGGAATACCAGACCGCGGCGCCGGCCGGACAGCCCGAAACCGGCCGCCTGGGCCAGCACTGGGACTGGACCATTTTCCTGCCCCGGGTCAGCCCGGTCCGCATGGTGCTCTGAGCCGGCTTCGGCGCAGCCCCGGGGACTATGGTTTTCCCTGGGCGAATAAATCCCGCTTTTGGGGGAGCTCGGTCCACAGATGTAACGTTAATTTGCGACACTCGGCGGCACCCTGCCGAGGCGCACGCGCGAATCGGCAGGTCTTTTCTTGGACCCCTGCCTTTTCTGCCCCAGGCGGCATCCGGCCTTGCCGCCCGCCGCGCCCGTCACATGCATATTGCCGGTTACCGTCTGCACGAGCTGATCTACGCCAACGGCGCCACCGTGGTGGCGCGCGCCAGCAGCCCCGAGGGCCGGACGGTGGTGCTCAAGTACCTGGACGGCGAGCAGCCCTCGGCGGCCGTGGTGGCGCGCTGGCGGCACGAGCATGCGGTGCTAATGCGTCTGGACTCGCCCTGGGTGATCCGCGCGCTGGACCTGCTGGAGTCCGAGCGGCGCCCGGTGCTGGTGCTGGAAGATTTCTCGGCCTGCAGCCTGGCCCAGCTGATCGAGCGCCAGTCGCTGAATCTGGAAGAACGTCTGACCCTGGCCGTGCAGCTCTGCCAGGCCGTCAGCGCCGTGCACCAGCAGGGCCTGATCCACGGTGATATCGCCCCCAAGAATGTGCTGGTGGACCTGGCCGGCCTGCGCCTCAAGCTCTGCGACTTCGCCCTGGCCGTCCCCCTGAACCCGCTGGGGGCGAGCCAGCAGCTGGAGCCCGGCGAGGCCCTGCGCGGCACCCTGGACTATGTCTCGCCCGAGCAGACCGGCCGCACCGGCCTGGAGCTGGACCACCGCAGCGACTTCTACTCCCTGGGCGTGAGCCTCTACGAGCTGCTGGGCGGGCGCAAGCCCTTCCATTTCGAAGACCCCATCGCGCTGCTGCATGCGCAGCTCGCCCTGAACCCTGCGCCGCTGCACGAGCGGGACCCCGAGCTGCCGCCGGCGCTCTCGGCCCTGGTGCACAAGCTGCTGGCCAAGCATCCCGACGACCGCTACCAGAGCAGTTACGGCCTGCTGCAGGACCTGAACCACTGCCTCACGCAGTGGCGCCAGCAGCGCCGCATCGAGCCTTTCGAGCTCGCCCTGGCCGACATCCCCGAGCGCCTGTGCATCGCCCAGAAGCTCTATGGCCGGGAAGCGGCCAGCCGCCAGCTGGGCCAGGCCTTCGAGCGCGCCCGCCAGGGCCGGCCCGAGCTGCTGCTGGTGGGCGGCTACTCGGGCGTAGGCAAGACCGCCCTGGTGGCCGAACTGCAGCGCCCCGTGGCCTCGGAGCGCGGCTACTTCCTGCGCGGCAAGTGCGACCAGTACAGCCGCAACGCCCCCTATGCGGCCCTGGGTCAGGCCCTGCGCCAGCTGCTGCAGCAGCTGGCCGCCGAAGGCCGCGAGCGCCGCCAGCACTGGCGCACCCTGCTGCTGCAGGGCCTGGGCGACAACGCCGCGGTGGTGGGCGCCCTGCTGCCCGATCTGGCACTGCTCACCGGCCCCCTGCCCGCCCCCGCGCCCCTGCCGCCGGCGGACACCGAGCAGCGCCTGCACATCGCCTTCACCCAGTTCCTGCATGCGCTGGCCCGGCCGGCCCATCCCCTGGCCCTGTTCCTGGACGACCTGCAGTGGGTGGACGTGCCCAGCCTGCGCCTGCTGCGCCAGCTGCTCGAGGGGAGCGCCGAAGACGGGGCGGCCTGCAGCCTGCTCATCATCGGCGCCTACCGCGACAACGAGGTGGACGAGGCCCATCCCCTGCGGCAGCTGATGCAGGCCCTGGCGCGCGCCGAGCCCAGCCCCCTGCACACGCTCAAGCTGGAGGCCCTGGACGCCGCCAGTGTGGGTCAGCTGGTGGCCGACACCCTGCACTGCCGGCCCGAAGCCGCCGCCGAGCTCAGCGAGCTGTGCATGGAGAAGACCCGGGGCAACCCCTTCTTCCTGGGCCAGTTCCTGCGCAGCCTGCACGCGCATGGCGATCTGCACTACGAGCGCCGCCAGGGCGCCTGGCGCTGGGACCTGGCCCAGATCCGCCAGCGCGAGATGACGGACAACGTCGTCACCCTGATGCTGCAGCGCCTGCGCGAGCTGCCCGCTGATACCCAGGCTCTGCTGGCCCAGGCCGCCCTGCTGGGGGAGCGCGTGGACCTGCGCGAGCTGATGGCCCTGAGCGGGCAGGATGCAGCCCGCAGCGCCGAGCAGCTGCGCCCCGCCCTGCAGGCCGGCCTGCTGCTGCCCCTGGGCGAGGACTACAAGTTCGAGCACAGCCCCGAGCTGCTGGAGGGCGCGCGCTACCGCTTCCTGCACGACCGCGTGCAGCAGGCCGCGCACGACCTGACCCCGGCTGCCGAGCTGCCCGCCCTGCTGCTGCGCTGCGGCCGCCGCCTGCTGGCCGCCTGTGGCGAGGCCGAGCTGGAACAGCGCCTCTTCGTGATCCTGGACTGCCTGAACCAGGCCGTGCACCTGATCGATGAGGCGGCCGAGCGCGCCCGGCTGCTGGCCCTGAACCTGCGGGCCGGCCTGCGGGCCAAGGCCGCCTCGGCGCATGACGCGGCCGTGGCCCTGCTGCGCCAGGCCATGGCCCTGCGGGCGCCCGACTCGTGGCAGACCGAACCCGCCCAGACCCTGGCCCTCTACCAGGCCCTGGCCGAGGCCGAGTACTTGGCCGGTCATTTCGAAGCCGCCGAACGGCTCTACCCCGAGGCCCTGGCCGCCTGCCCGGATCTGGCGGGCCGCCTGGCCCTGCAGCTGGTGCAGGTGGACCAGTACCACATCCAGGGCCGCTTCACCGATGCCTATGCGGTGATCCAGGATGCGCTGGCCCAGCTGGACCGCCCCTTCCCGGACGATGCCGGCGCCATGGCCCTGTTCCCGGCCGAGTACGCCGCCACCGAGGCCCTGCTGGCCGAGCGCGGTCTGGACGCGGTGCTGCACGCACCCGACATGGCCTCGCCCCTGCACCGGCTGGAGATGCAGCTGTGCAATGCCATGGCCTATGCCAGCTACCAGTGCGCTCGCCTGGGCGCCTATGTGCTGAACGCCAGCCGCATGCTGCAGACCACGCTGCGCCATGGGCAGAACGACTACAGCTGCATCGCCCACGCCGCCTATATGAGCGCCAGCGCGGCCATGGGCAAGCCCTATCCGCAATGCCATGCCCTGGGCCGCCTGGCCATGCGCCTGGCCGAGCAGCGCGACAACGCCCATGTGCGCCTGAGCATCTACCAGTACTTCTCGGCCTTCTACCAGCACTGGTGCGATCCGCTCAGCGAAACCCTGGCCAAGCTGGACCGCGGCGTGGAGATGGGCCAGAGCGGCCTGAACCCGCTGGACGCCGGCTACTGCGCCCTGCTGGGCCAGGTCAACCGCCTGGCCCTGGGTCATGAGCTGGCCGACCTGCAGCTGCGCTGCGAGCACAGCCTGAAGTTCCTGCTCAAGACCCGCCAGGGCGCCACCGAGGCCATGCTGCGCCACGGCGTGCTGCAGCCCCTGCGCGCCCTGCGCGGCCAGACCCTCTCGCCCCTGAGCCTGGACAGCGAGGACTGCCGCAGCAGCGAGCTCTTCCACCGCCCCGACGCGCCGCCCTCCATCCCGCTGGCGCTCTACAGCGTGGCCCAGCTGCGCCACGCCTATCTGATGGGCGATGCCGCCAGCTGGCGCCTGGCCCTGCCGCGCCTGCCTGTGGTCGCGGCCTGCCTGCCCGACAGCCCCTCGGTGGTGGAAGGCAGTTTCTACGCCGCCCTGGGCTGGCTGCGCGAGGGCTTTGCGGAAGACGCCAGCCAGGCCCTGGTCCAGGCCCAGGGCCTGCTGGACCGCTTCGAGACCTGGGCCGAGGGCTGTACGGCCAACTTCGCCCACAAGCGCGACCTGATCGCCGCCGAGCTGGCCCGCGCGCGCGGGGAGGAGCGCTCGGCCATGAGTCTCTATGTGCGGGCCATCGAGTCGGCCGAGGCGGCCGGTTTCACCACCGCCGCAGGCCTGGCCAACGAGGCCTATGGCCGCTTCTGGATGGGTCTGGGCCAGCCCCAGCTGGCCAGCCATTTCCTGCGCGAGGCCCACTACCACTTCCAACGCTGGGGCGCCCTGGTGAAATGCCGGCAGCTGGAAGACCAGTGGCCCCAGCTGCCCTTCGGCCTGGGCCGCGGCCTGGCGCGGCGCGGCAGCGCCAGCCGCAGCAGCGGGGGCAGTGGCAGCAGCGGGGGCAGCTATCGCGACCCGCTGGAAAGCGGCTTCAGCATCGATCTGCACGCGCTGATGAAAGCCAACCAGCTGCTGGCCCAGGAGATCCATCTGGACACCCTGCTGCCCCAGATGCTGGGCGTGCTGCTGCAGCATGCCGGGGCCGAGCGCGGCGCCATCGTGCTGGAGGACGAGGATGCGCTGGTGGTGGAGGCCATCGGCGGCCTGGGCGAGGACGGCCAGCTGGCCTCGCAGCGCCTGTGCATGCCGCTGAGCGAGCTGGGCGATCAGGGCCAGGCCCTGCTGCCCAGCGCCCTGATCGACTTCGTGCGCCTGACCCGGCGCACCCTGGTGCTGAACCGCCCCGAGCGCGATGAGCGTTTTGCCCACAGCGTCTACCTGCGACAGCGAGCGCCGCGCTCGGTGATCTGCCTGCCCGTGCTCAGCCAGGGCAAGCTGGTGGCCCTGGTCTATATGGAGCACCAGCGCCTGGAAAACGCCTTCACCACCCGGCACCTGCAGAGCCTGGAGCTCCTGAGCAGCCAGGCCGCCGTTTCCCTGGTGAATGCGCGGCTCTACGAGAGCCTGGAGAACAAGGTGGCGCTGCGCACCGAGGAGCTGCGCCAGATGAGCATGCGCGACGGGCTCACCGGCGTGGCCAACCGCCGCGCCTTCGACGAGCGCCTGCAGCTGGAATGGCGCCGCAGCCAGCGCCAGGGCAGCCCCCTGGCCCTGCTGATGATGGACATCGACTTCTTCAAGCAGTTCAACGACCACTACGGCCATCTGGAAGGCGACCGCTGCATCAAGGCCGTGGCCGAGTGCCTGCAGGCCGTGGCCAGCCGGGCCGGTGATCTGCTGGCCCGTTATGGGGGCGAGGAGTTCGCCCTGTTGCTGCCCGGCACCGACCTGGCCGCCGCCCAGCACCTGGCCCAGGCCTGCCTGGACGCGGTGGAGGCACTGGGATTTGCCCACGCCCAGTCCAGCGTGGCTCCGCATGTGAGCCTGAGCCTGGGCCTGGCCTGCCAGACGGCCGACGCGGACGCCGGGCCCGAGCAGCTGCTGGCCGCCGCCGACCAGGCCCTGTACCGGGCCAAGCGGGAGGGGCGGCGGCGCTGGGCTGGAGTTTGAGCCCCTCGTCCACGCCCGAAGGCGTGGACGGTCCCCCGAAGGGACGCCCGGGCCCGCGGCCCGGAGCCTCCGGCCCGGACAGCGCGGGCCGGCTTGGGGCGGCCCGGCGCTCGGCCCGTGAACGACCAGCGCTGCAAGGGCAGCAAGCTCAGATGCTGATGCTGTTGGGAATCTGCGAAGGCAGCTGGAAGGGGTACGGCATGGGCCGGCCCTGGTTGCGCTTGCGGATCTCGATCTCGGCCAGGGACAGGGCGGACTGGAAGTCCGCCACCAGGGGCGCCACCCGCGGGTCGGCGAAATAGGGATCGCGCGGGTTGTGCTCGTACTGGCCCAGGCGGTCGTACTGCACCCCGCTGAGCAGGTACTCGAAGGACAGGCCGTAGAGCGCCAGGTCCAGCGGCGGGTACCAGGGCAGGCAGTCCTGCTCGCTCTCCAGCCGGGTGGAGCGCGTGGGCGCGGGCTGGTAGAGGCTGCCGGTGACGCTGGGCGCGTAGGACATCAGCGGGTACTGGGCATAGTTCACCGAGGCGTGCTGGGGGCCGGCGATGTAGATCATCTGGGCCACCATCTCGATCAGATAGTCCAGGCTCTCCAGGCGCCAGGGCCGCTTGGGATCGCCGCTGGGCACCAGGCCGCCCAGGCCCTGGAAGCCGGCGTAGCGCGGGTCCACCAGCTCGGCCACAAAGCCCTGCAGCTCCTCGTCCGCGCGCACATCCGCATCGCTGCGGTAGTACAGGCGCAGATAGCGCCCGACGAACTCATGGATGGCGCGCCACAGCAGCAAGGTGTCCTCGCGGAAGGCAAAAGGCTGCAGCCGCTCCACGCCGCGCAGCGCGAACAGGCGCTCGGGGTGGTTCTCATCCCAGCGCCATTCGCTGCGCGCCTTGGCCAGCATGTCCAGGGTGCATTCGATGGCCGGCCCCACATTGCAGGCCACCACGCCGCCGGGCACGATGAGGCCGTGGATGGCCGAGTCGTTGATATTGATGGTGAAGCGGAAATGCGGCTCCAGCAGCTTGAGCAGGGGATGCTGCACGGCCAGCTGCCGGTGCGCCGCCACCACGATGGGCTCGATCACCAGATGGCAGTTGCCCAGATGGGCGATGGACTCATGCTGGATGGCCGCCGCCACATTGACGAAATGCTTGGCCAGCTGCCACTTGTAGCCGCCGGCATCGTTGGCACCGGCGCTGTCGCGCGGGCTGAAGATGGGTGTGCTCTCGGCCTCGTGCTGCTGGGCCAGCTGGATGGCCAGGGGCTGGAGCACGCCCTCGGCACAGGGCGGGTAGCCGGCCGGCGGCTGCGGGTTCCAATAGAAGAGCGCGATGGGCGCGGCCAGATAGCGCTGGCGGCCGTTGAGCTTGTCGGCCCAGGCGCCCTCCAGCAGGGCGTAGTCCACCACGAAGAGGCGACCGCGCGCCGCGGCCTCGGCCAGGCCGGGGGCGCCCGGGCCCAGCTCGGCCCGCAGCAGGGCGTCGCTCACCGGCATCTTGCGCAGCAGCTCGGCCAGGGCCATCTGCTGGCTGCCCGGCGCCGGCTGACTCACCACGGCGCGCAGCAAGGTGGTGTTGAAACCCGCCGTCTGCAGCCAGCCGAAGAACCAGTCCTGCTCGCAGGGCTCGGCCGGCGTGGCGGGCATCCAGTCCTGGCGAGCGATCTCCAGCATCAGGGGCTGGGGCAGGTCCTGCATCAGATCGCGGTAATCCTGCAGGGAGCGCGGCAGCAGGTAGTCGCGGCCCTCGCTGGTGTTGAGCATGTCGTAGAGCGTGGACTTGAGGAAGGCCGTGGGGCCGTTGACCTCAAAGTCCTTGAACACCGCGTCCAGGCCCGTGGCCATCTTGAGCAGGTCACCGGGCAGGCGCGTCAGGTCCTTGAGCGCCGCAGGCAGGGCCGCCAGGGCCTCGAAGAAGGCCAGCAGGTCCTTGATATCGCGGCCCGGGTGCCAGCCGCCCAGGTCCTTCTTGAGCTGCTCATAGCATTGCTGCACCCGCTGCAGTGCGGCCTCGGGCAGGTCGGCGCTGAGCTCGCGCTCCAGCAGACGCAGCACGGCGCGCTGGAAATTGGCGCTCAGCACCAGAAAGACCTGCAGTACCTGGGCCTCGTAGGCCGGGTTGAATTTCTCGGCCTGCGGCAGATCGGCCGAGAGCGGCACGCCCTCCAGATAGCTCTGCATATAGTTGTACTCGGTGCGCGCCAGCGAGAGCTGGACGCGGCGCGCCTCCCGGGCCTCGGGGCTCTGGCTCTGCGGCAGGCTGGGAATGTCGGGCCGCACGGCCGTGGCGCCATAGGCGGGGTGTTGGGTCATCGGTCTTTCTCCCTCGATCAGTGTGTGTCGTGACAGGGCCATGTCTTGCCTCACACCGGGGTCTTGGACATGGCGGGCTGCACGGTAGCCGGCCACGGCCCTGGGGAAAGCCCCGAAAAGCAGCGCAAAGCCGGCCCAGGGCCGTCCGCCGGTTGTCCGATTCGCTCGCAGGGCCTAAGCTGCGGCCACGATGAACAATCCCCGCGCCGTCAAACCCAGCAGCGCCATGCAGGTGCTGGTGATCGACGACCAGCAGCAGGTGCGGCACATCGTGCGGGAGTCCCTCTTCCGCCTGGGCTTTCGCCATGTGCTGCTGGCCGCCAATGCAGCCGAGGCCTTGCGCCTGCTGCGCGGCGAGAGCATCGACCTGGTCCTGAGCGACTACAACCTGGGCGAAGGCCCCGACGGCCAGCAGCTGCTGGAAGCCGCCCGGGGCGAGCGCCTGCTCAGCCCCGTTGCGCCCTGGATCTACATCACGGCCAATGCCCTGCGCACCGACATCATGGCCGCGGGCGACTTCATGCCCGACGGCTACATCGTCAAGCCCTTCACCGACCAGCTGCTCGCCCGGTATATCGAGGGTCTGACGGCTCGCAAGCAAGCCCTGGCCCCCCTGCTGCTGGCCAGCGACGCCCAGCAGTGGGAGCAGGTGCTGGTGGAGGCCGAGGTCTATATCAAGCGCGGCGATGCGCTCTCCACCGAGGGCCTCAAGCACAAGGCCCTGGCCCTGATGCGACTGGCCCGCTTCGACGAGGCCCTGGCCTGCTACGGCCGCGCCCTGGACCTGAACTCGGAGCTGGCCTGGGCCCGGCTGGGCCACGCCCAGGCCCAGCGCGCCCTGGGCCGGCCCGAGGCCGCCCGGGCCTCGCTGGAGCAGCTCACCCGCAGCCAGCCCAGCTTTGCCGGGGCCTATGACACCCTGCTGGAAATCGCCGAGGAACAGGGCGACGCCGAGCTGGCCCTGTCCACCGCCCGCGCCGTGGCCGATCTGGTGCCCAATGCAAAGCGCAAGACCCGCCTGGGCGGGCTGGCACTGGCCGCCGGCGAGACCGAGCTGGCCCTCAAGGCCCTGGAGCAGGCCGTCTCGAAGAACCGGCAGGCCGTGAGCCCGAGCCCGGAGGACAGCGTGCTGCTGACCCAGGCCCTGCTCGACAGCGGCGAGCCCCTGCGGGCCGCCACCCTGGCCGCCGAACTGGGCAAGCGCTTTGCTGAACAAGGCTCGGCCCGCCTGCTGGCCAAGGCCCTGAGCGCCCAGGCCCAGCAGCAGCTGGGCAATGAGGCCGCCGCCACGGCCCTGATGGACGAGGTGGCCGCCAAGCTGGCGTCCGACGGCGCCGAACTGGACGGCCCGTCCAAGCTGCTGCTGGCGCGCAGCGCCCTGAACACGGCCCATCCGGAGCTGGGCCAGCAGCTGATTGCCGAGGTGGCCCGCAACCATGGTGACAAGCCTCTGCTGATGGCCAGCGCCCTGCGCGCCGCCGTCGGCACGCCGGCCGAGGACGAATGCCGCGCCCTGATCGCGCGTGCCAGCGAGGAAGTGGCCCAGGTCATGGGCGATCTGCAACGCGCCAAGCTCAGCGGCGAACTGGCCCAGGCCCTGGAGATCGGCGAGCAAGCGCTGCTGCGCTCGCCACAGAACTTCAATGTGCTGATCGAACTCTGCACCCTGCACCTGATCGCCATGGGCCGCCCCGCCGTGGAGCCCGCGGCCCGGCAAGAGCACCGCGAGCGCGCCCGCGAGCTGCTGGAACGCCTGGAGCAGCGCCACCCCAATCACGACCGGGTTGCCGCTGCCCGCAAGTTTTTCCGCGAGCGTGCGGGCAGCGGCGCCTGAGCCTAGCCGCATGAGCACGCCCACCGGTCTGGATCCCCGCCTCAGCGCCCTGGTGGTGCACGACCTGAAGAACCGCCTGGCCATCCTGACCGATGAGCTGGCCAAGCTGGGACGCCTGCCCCTGCCCGAGGCCGCCCACCGCCACGCCCAGCAGGCCAATGAGCAGGCCCTGATGCTGACCCGGCGCCTGATGGAGTTCCTGACCGTGCACCGCGCCATCGAGGAAGGCGGCCTGCGCGCCAGCCCCGGCGAGGAGATGCCCGACCTGATGCTGATGGAGCTGGCGGCCGACGCCGAGATGCTGGTGCACGGCCGCCTGCAGGTGGCCCAGCAGCTGGATGCCAACCCGCCCTTCTGGTTCTACGACCGCCCCCTGGTGCATCTGGCCCTGGATTCGGCGCTCTACAACGCCCTGCGCTTTGCCCGCAGCCGCGTCACCCTGGGCCTGGACGTGGAGGATGGCTGGCTGCGCTTCTGGGTGCGCGACGACGGCCCGGGTCTGCGTGACGAGGCCCCCGGCAGCACCTCCACGGGCCTCGGCCTGCGCGTCTGCGAGGAAGTGGCCCGCGCCCATGTCAACCACGGCCGCCAGGGCCGCAGCCGGCTGCGCGACCACCCCGAGGGCGGCGCGGTGTTCGAGCTCTTCCTGCCCTGAGCCCTGGGCGGCTTGCCCGGGACGGCGCGGCTGCTAGCATCCGCCGCCATGACTCATGCCGCCCGCCCCCTGTTCCCGACCCGCTTGCCCCTGCGCCTTCTGGCCACCGCCCTGCTGGGCGCGGGCCTGCTCAGCGCCCAGGCCGCCGAGCTCCAGCTGCGCATCCTGCAGACCACGGATGTGCACATGAATCTGCTCAATTACGACTACTACCAGGACCGACCTACCGAGGAGTACGGCCTGGCCAAGGCCGCCACCCTGATCAAGGCGGCACGGGCCGAGGCGCCCAACAGCCTGCTCTTCGACAACGGCGACCTGCTGCAGGGCAATCCCCTGGGCGACTACATCGCCCGCGTGCGGCCCCTGCCCCGCGGCGAGGTGCATCCGGCCTACAAGGTGCTGAACCAGCTGGGCGTGGACGCTGCCAATATCGGCAACCACGAGTTCAACTACGGCCTGCCCTTTCTGCGCCAGGCCATCAGCGGCGCGCAGTTCCCCTATGTGAGCGCCAATGTGGTGGAGGCTGCCAGCGGCAAGCCCGCCTTCACACCCTATGTGATCCTGGAGCGGCGCCTGCGCGACGAGAGCGGCGCCGAGCGAGCGCTCAAGATCGGCGTGATCGGCTTTGTGCCGCCCCAGATCATGCTCTGGGACCGCCAGAACCTGGAGGGCAAGGTGCGCGCCCTGGACATCGTGGAGAGCGCCCGGCGCCTGGTGCCCGAGATGCGCGCGCGCGGCGCCGATCTGGTGGTGGCCATCGCCCACAGCGGCATCGAAAAGCATGAGCAGCCCCGCATGGCCGAAAACGTCGCCGCCCAGCTGGCCCGGGTGCCGGGCGTGGATGTGCTGCTGCTGGGCCATGCTCATGCCGAGTTCCCCGGCCCCGCCTTCGCCAGCTTCCCTGGCGTGGACCTGGCGCGCGGCACGCTCTACGGTGTGCCGGCCGTGATGCCCGGGCGCTGGGGCGACCATCTGGGCGTGATCGATCTGCGCCTGAGCGATGCCGGGGGCCGCTGGCAGGTGCAGGGCAGCCGCGCCGAGATCCGCCCCATCTTCAACCGCGCCACCCGCCAGCCCCTGGTGGAGGCCGATCCGGCCGTGGGCCGCGCCATTGCCGCCGAGCACCAAGCCACGCTGGACTATGTGCGCAGCCAGGTGGCCACCACCGAAGCCCCCATCCACAGCTATTTCGCCCAGGTGGGGGACGACCCCTCGGTGCAGCTGGTGGCCCAGGCCCAGCTGGCCTACGCCCGCCGCGCGGTGCAGGGCACGGCCTACGAGAAGCTGCCCCTGCTCTCGGCCGCGGCCCCCTTCAAGTCCGGCGGCCGCCAGGGCACGGGCAACTACACCGATATCCCGGCCGGCCCGGTGGCCATCAAGCATGTGGCCGATCTCTACGTCTACCCCAACACCGTCAAGGTGGTGAAGGTCAGCGGCGCCGAGCTGCGCGAATGGCTGGAGATGTCGGCCGGCCAGTTCCGCCGTATCGATCCCCAGGGACCGGCCGCCCAGGAGCTGCTGGAGCCGGCCTTCCGCTCCTACAACTTCGACATGATCGAGGGCGTGAGCTACGAGATCGATGTGAGCCAGCCCGCCCGCTACACGGCCGAGGGCCAGCGCACCGAGGCGCAGGGCCAGCGCATCGTGAATCTGCGCTACCAGGGCCAGGCCGTGGACCCCAAGGCGGAGTTCCTGGTCGTGACCAACAACTACCGCGCCAGCGGCGGCGGCAACTTCCCGGCGCTCAGCGGCGAGCGCATCGTGGTGGATGCGCCGGACGAGAACCGCGAGACCGTGGCCCAGTACCTGGCCAGCGCCAAGACCTTCAACCCCAGCGCCGACGGCAACTGGCGCATCCTGCCCGTGCCGGGGGTCAAGCTGCGCTTTGTCTCGGGCGCCGGTGGCATCCCGCACCTGGCACGCACCCCGGCCGTGAAGCTGGTGGAGCGTCGCGCCGATGGCTCGGCGCTTTACGAGTTGGCGGACTGAGCGGGCGGACCGGGCCGCCCTGCCCGGCCCCTAGCCCGGCTCAGACCAGGATCTCGGGGCAGGCCCCATGGCCCAGGAAGTTGTGCGGGCTGGCGCTGGCGCCATAGGCCCCGGACTGGAAGATCACGGCCAGATCGCCGGGCTCCGCGGCCGTGAGCTCCATCTTGTCGGCCAGCAGATCCAGCGGCGTGCACAGCGGGCCCACCACCGAGGCGCTCTCGCGCCGGGTCTCGCCGCGGTTTTGGCTCAGCATGGCGGGGTAGTTCTTGCGGATCACCTGGCCGAAATTGCCCGAAGCCGAGAGATGGTGGTGCAGCCCCCCATCGGTGAGCAGATAGACCTGGCCGCGCGAGATCTTGCGGTCCAGCACCCGGACCACATAGACCCCGGCCTCACCCACCAGATAGCGGCCCAGCTCGATCACCAGGCTGGCCTGGGGCAGATCGCGCGCAGCGCGCTCCACCAGGGCCTGCAGATTGGCGCCGATGGGCGCCAGGTCCAGCGGGGTCTCCCCCGGGAAGTAGGGAATGCCGAAGCCGCCGCCCAGATTCAGGAACTTGACGGGCGCCGGCGCCTGCTCGGCCAGACGCAGGGCCAGCTCATAGGACTTGAGCTGGGCCTCGCAGATGGACTCGGCCTTGAGATTCTGCGAACCGGCAAAGAGGTGAAAGCCCTCGAAGGCCAGGCCCAGGCGGCCCACCTCGGCCAGCACCGGCCCCAGGGCCTCGGCATCGATGCCGAACTGCTTGGGACCGCCGCCCATCTTCATGCCCGAGCCCTTGAGCTCGTAGTCGGGGTTCACGCGCAGGGCCACGCGCGCCGGCAGGCCCAGGGCCTGGGAGGCCTCGGCCAGCACCGGCAGCTCGCGGGCGGACTCCACGTTCACCAGCACGCCGGCCGCCACCGACTGGCGCAGCTCGCTGTCGCGCTTGGCCGGGCCGGCAAAGCTGATCTCGGCCGGATCGGCTCCGGCGTCCAGGGCCACCTTGAGCTCGCCGCTGGAGGCCACATCGATGCCGTCCACCAGGCCCGCCATCAGGCCCACCAGGGCCGGCATGGGATTGGCCTTCATGGCGTAGTGCAGCTTGATGGCCGCCGGCAGGGCCGCGCGCAGCTGGGCCACGCGCTGGCGCAGCAGGCCGCGGTCATAGGCATAGAAAGGGGTCTGGCCCACCCGGGCGGCCAGGCGGGAGAGCGGCTGACCGCCGACGATCAGCTCGCCCCCTTCCACCGGGAACTGCGCCATGGGCGTGTGGACGGGCTTGTTGCTGACAGGGGCGCTTTCGCTCATAGATGCTTTTCCACCCAGGCGGTGGACAGGAGTTTGCGGTCGATCTTGCCGTTGGGATTGCGGGGCAGCGGGCCGGCCTGCTGCTCGATGCCGGCCGGCACCATATAGGCGGGCATGCGCTTGCGGCACTCGGCCTGCAGGGCGGCCAGGTCCAGGCTCTCGGCGCCCGCGGGCGCGGTGGCGATCACCTGGATGGCCTGACCCAGGCTGGCGTGGTCCACGCCAAAGGCCACGCACTCGCCCACCAGCTGGGTGGCGTAGAGGATTTCCTCCACCTCGGTGGGGCTGACCCGGTAACCCGAGGTCTTGATCATCTCGTCGCGCCGGCCGATGAAGTAGAGAAAGCCCTCGGCGTCGCGGCGCACGGTATCGCCCGAGAACACGGCGTACTCGGGCAGCTGCAGACCGGCTTCACGCCCGCCCACACCGGCCGGCAGGGGCTTGTAGCGCTCGGCGGTCTTCTCGGGGTCGTTCCAGTAGCCCTGACCCACCAGGGGGCCGCGGTGCACCAGTTCGCCAGGTTCCTCGGGCGCACATTCCGTGCCGTCCTCGCGCAGCACCAGGATCTCGGCGTTCGGAATCGCCTTGCCGATGGAGTCGGGCCGGCGATCCACCTCCTCGGGCGGCAGATAGGTGGAGCGGAAGGCCTCGGTCAGGCCGTACATCAGGAAGGGCTGGGCCGCGGGCACCCGCTCGCGCAGCAGCTGCAGGGTTTCGCGCGGCATGCGGCCGCCGGTGTTGGCGAAATAGCGCAGGCGCTCATTGATGGCGGCCGGCCAGTCCATCTGCGTGAGCTGGATGTAGAGGGGCGGCACGGCCGTGAGGCCGGTGATGCGCTCGCGCTCCAGGGCCTTGAGCACATCGCGCGGCAGCAGGTAGTTCAGCAGCACCACCTTGGCGCCTACATGGAAGGCCGTGGTCAGCTGGCTGAAACCGGCGTCAAAAGACAGGGGCAAGGCCGCCAGCAGGATGTCCTGCTCATGATTGCCCAGGTAGGACGCCACGCTCTTGGCCCCGGTGACCATATTGCGGTGCGACAGCACCACGCCCTTGGGGCGGCCGGTGGAGCCCGAGGTGTAGAGGATGGCGCAGAGGTCCGCGTCGATCACGCGGTGCCCGGCCTGCGGCGGCGTGGCCAGCAGGCGCTGCCAGTCCTCGCCATCGGTCAGCACCACGCTGCGCAGGGCCGGACACTCGGGCAGCACCTCGCGCAGCAGGGCATGGCGGTCGGGCGAGGTGATGAGCACCCGCACATCGCAGTCGCGCAGGATGAAGCCCACCTGCTCGGGCTTGAGCAGGGGGTTGAGCGGCACGAAGACCCCGCCCGCCGCCGGCGCCGCAAAGCTGGCCACCACGGTCTCGAAGCGCTTTTCCAGATAAATGGCCACCCGCTCACCGCGGCCCAGGCCCAGGAGAAGCAGGCCGGCAGCAAAGCCCTCGATCTGGGCGCCCAGCTCGCCATAGCTCAGGGTCTGGCCGCCATAGCTCAGCGCCGGCGCCTCGGGGCGCAACTGCGCCTGGCGCAGAGGCAGTTCATGAAGAAGGCTGGAATCGGGAACGGCAGCCGCTGGGGAACGCTCGAATATGCTCATTGTGGGGAGGTCAAGGCGGTTGAAGCGGGGGCCGGCCCCGCGATGGCAGCGCTATCGGGCCCGCATTGCACCATGTTCCCGCCAGCCTGCACAGATTACGCGATCGGGGTGTGAGAAATTCGCGTCCCAGTCCCTCGGTCTAAGGGGTCTGTCGACTGCAAGACGACAGGATCGGACGGGTAAGATGCCGCCAGCCTTGAGGGGGGCTGCGGGCAGATCCGCCGCGCTGCGCCGCCTCAGCAGGAGAGCCGCGGGCCGCCCCGGGGCTTTCCTGACCCCCGCGGGGGGCCAGACCAGGCCCAGCCCGGCCCTGGGGGCAGACCGGAAAAAAGTACCGACGACATGGATACCCAAGCGCACGTTCTCCGCATTCTTGACGAAGTCCTCAGCCTGGACGGCCGCAGCGCCGCCTACACGCGGGACACGGCCCTGCTGGGCGCCATTCCGGAGCTGGACTCCATGGCTGTCGTCAGCCTGATCACGGCCCTGGAGGAACAGCTGGGCATCAGCGTCGGTGACGACGAGATCGACGGCGCCACCTTCGCCACCGTCGGCGCCCTGAGCGACTTCGTCCACGCCCGCCGGCCCTGAGCCCGCAGGCCCGCGGCGTCCGCCCATGCGAGCCTTCTTCCTCGACGCCGCAAGCCAAGGCGGTCAGCGCTTTTGCCTTCACCATCCGGCCCAGGGCCCGCTCAAGCTGGGGCAGATCCTCTATCTGCACCCCTTTGCCGAGGAGATGAACAAGTCGCGGCGCATGGCGGCCCTGCAGGCGCGCGCCCTGGCCCAGGCCGGCTACGAGGTGCTGCAGCTCGACCTGCTGGGCTGCGGCGACAGCAGCGGCGACTTCGGCGATGCGAGCTGGGAGGCCTGGGTCGAAGATGCCCTGCTCGGCTGCCGCTGGCTGCGCGATCAGGCGCCAACGGCCCCGCTCTGGCTCTGGGGCCTGAGGGCCGGCTGCCTGCTGGCCACGGCCGCCCTGAGCCGCCTGGAGACGCCCGCCCATCTGCTCTTGCAGCAGCCCCCAGCCTCGGGCAAGCCCTTGCTGCAACAGTTCCTGCGCCTCAAGGTGGCGGGCGAGATGCTGGATGGCACCGGCAAGGGCGCCATGGCCGGGCTGCGTGAAACCCTGGAACGCGGCGAAGCGGTGGAAATCGCCGGCTACCGCCTCGCCCCCGCCCTGGCCCAGGGCCTGGAGGGCGCCAAGCTGGAGCCGCCGCCCGGCGCCGCCCCGGCCCGCCTGATCTGGCTGGAGCTCAGCTCCCGGCCCGAGGCCCAATGGACGCCGGTGGCCCAACAAGGCCAGCAGCGCTGGCGCGAGGCGGGCTGGCAGCTGGATGCCGAGCTGGTGCCGGGGCCCGCCTTCTGGCAGACCAGCGAGATCGAGGAAGCACCCGGCCTGCTGGCCGCCAGCCTGCGCGCCCTGGAGGCCACCCGATGAGGACGCCGGCCGCCGCTGCCGTGCATGAGCAGGCCCTGATGCTGGACTGCGCGGGCGAGGCCCTGCCAGCCGTGCTGAGCACGCCCGCAGCAGGCGAGCCCGCCAGCGAGGTGGGCGTGGTGGTGGTGGTGGGCGGGCCGCAATACCGGGTCGGCAGCCACCGTCAGTTCGTCCTGCTGGCCCGGGCCCTGGCCGGGCAGGGCCACAGCTGCCTGCGCTTCGACTACCGGGGCATGGGCGATGCCAGCGGCGCTGCCCGCGATTTCCAGCAGGTGGACGCCGATCTGGCCGCGGCCATCGCCGCCCTGCGCCAAGCCCGGCCACAGCTGCGGCATGTGCTGCTCTGGGGCCTGTGCGACGCGGTATCCGCCATCCTGCTCTATCTGGACCGCCAGGGGCCGCGTCAGGGCGTGGACGGCCTCGTCCTGCTCAACCCCTGGGTGCGCTCCGAGCTGGGTCTGGCCCGCACCCAGGTCAAGCACTACTACCTGCAGCGCCTGCGGGAGCGCGAGTTCTGGCTCAAGCTCCTGAGCGGCCGCACCGGCCTGGCGGCCCTGCGCGAGTTCCTGGGCAAGCTGCGTCAGGTGCTGGGAGCCCGGCGCGGGCCCGCCCGAGCCGCCGATCTGCCCTATCAGGACCGCATGGCTCACGCCTGGCGTGCCTTCCCGGGCCCCATGCTGCTGCAGCTCAGCGGCGACGATTTCGTGGCCAAGGAATTTCTGGACCATGCGTCCGGCTCGCCGCACTGGCAGGGTCTGCTCCAGCGCCCCGGCCTGGAGCGCCAGGATCTGGCCGAGGCCGACCACACCTTCTCGCGCGCGCTCTGGCGCGATGCGGTGGCTGCCCAGCTGCTGGACTGGATCGCCCGGCACTTCCCTGCACAACGGGCGGGCTGAACCATGGAGTACTGGCGCTTCGATCCCGAGCCCTGCCGCTTCCCGCCAGCCCGGCTGCCCAGCATGCCGCCGCTGGAAGCCGGCCTGCTGCTGGCGCCGGACGCCGAGGCGCCGGATCCGGCTTATCGGCGTGTGGAGGCCGGCGCCGCCGTGGCCGCACGCTTTTTCGTGCGGGCCCGCTACGCTCTGCACGAGGCCTATGCCCTGGCTGGCGTCGGCCCCGAGGGCGGCCTGCTCGCGCCCGCCTATCACTGCCGCACCATGCTGGACGGCGCCCTGCAGCGCGGCGCACCCGTGGACTTCTACCCCCTGGACGAGCAGCTGCGCCCCCAGCTGCCGGCGCTGCGCCAGCGTCTGGAGGCCCTGCGCCCGCGGCCCCGCGCCCTGCTGGTCTCGCACTACTTCGGCTTCCCGCAAGACCTCGAACCCTTGCGCGCCCTGTGCGATGAGCTGGGTCTGGCCCTGATCGAGGACTGCTCGCACCTGGGCATCGTGAGCGGCGCGGACGCCCGTCTCGGTCATCTGGGCCACTGGTCGGTGGCCAGCCCCTACAAGTTCTTCGGCTGCGGCGAAGGGGGACAGCTCTGGGGCGAAGGACATGGTCCCGGCGCGAGCCCGCCCCTGCTGGCCGCCCGCGGCCGCGAGCTGCGGGCCCTGGCGCGCGCCTGGTCCGGCGCCCGCGACTACCGGCGGCGCGCCCTGGCCCCCATGCCCGAACCCCGCGCGCTTGGGCGCACAGGCGCCACGGCAGACTGCGAACAGCGCATGCGGGACGACGGCCCGTCCGCGGCTTTCGAGCTGCAGGAGCTGCCGCTGCGCGGCGCCCCCTGGGCCGCCCGGCTGCTAGGCCACAGCCAACCGGGCCGCATTGCCCGCCGCCGCCGCGCCCACTATCAGCGCCTGCTCGAGGCCGTGCGCCCCCTGCCCCACTGCCGGCCGCTGTTCGAGCAACTGCCCGAGGGCTGGGTGCCCTATATGTTCCCCCTGCTGCTGACGCGGCCCGATCCCCATTTCTTCGCCCTCAAGCACCGCGGCCTGCCCCTGGGGCGTTGGGATGAGGTGGCGGTCTCGGACTGCGCCGTGTCCGCCCGCTACCGCAGCCAGCTGATCCATCTGCCTTGTCATCAGGGGCTGGACGAGGGCGAGGTGGACTGGATGGGCGGCCAGCTGGCCGAGGTGCTGGGCGCTGGCGCCGAGGCGGGGAGCACCGCATGAGCGCGACGCGCTGGACCCTGCACCGGCTGGACCGCTCCCTGGGCGAGCATGCCCAGGCCTGGGATGCGCTGCGCCAGCGCCTGTATCGGCCCAACCCGGTGCTGAGCGCCAGCTACTTCAATGCCTTGTTGGCCAGCTATGCCGAGGGCAACGAGTACCTGTGCATCGCCAGCGCCCTCGAGGCGCCGGACGAGCCCCTGGCTATGTGCGTGCTGCAGGCCTGCAATGCCCTGGTCTGGCGCAGCTTCCTGCCGGCCCAGGCACCGCTGGGGCCCACCCTCATCAGTGATCCCGAGCTGGTGCAGGATCTGTTCCGGGCCTTGCCGCGCAGCGTGGTGCAGATTGATCTGCTCTGTGCCGACGAGGACTTCGGCAATCTGGCCGTGCGCAGCTTTGCCAGCGCCCATTGCCTGGACCACGCCCTGACCATGAGCGTGGACCTGCGGGGCCAGTTTGGCAACTACTGGCGTGCCCGCTCCCGCACCCTGAGCAAGAAGATGCGGCGCTATCACAACCGGGCGGCCGACGACGGCGTGGCGCTGCGCCATGCCCTGATCACCAGCCCGGCAGAGATGCCGGCCGCCGTGGATCGCTATGCGGCGCTGGAGGCGGCGGGCTGGAAGGGACGCCTGGGCACCGCCGTGGGCAGCAGCGAGAGCCAGCGACAGCTCTACCAGCAGCTCATGCTGGACATGGCCGGACGCGGCCAGGCCAAGGTCTGGGAGCTCTGGGCCGGCGAGGAACTGGCCGCCTCAAGGCTCACGATTCAGGAATCGGACACACTCGTGATTCTCAAGACCACCTACAACGAGAAACTGGCGGCCTACACGCCGGGACGACTTCAGCTGCAGCAGCTCGTGGAGGACGCCTTTTCCCTGCTGCCCGGGGGGCGCCTCGAGTTCTTCACCAACGCCAGTGAGGACCAGCTGCGCTGGGCGAGCAGTCATCGCTGGATCCGTCATCTGAGCTTCTACCGCCACCCCCTGCTGCGCACGCTGGCAGCCGGACTGGGGGCGACGCGGCAGCTGCTGCGCTTCGCGCCCGAGGGGGCGGGCCAGCCGGGTGAGGCCAGGCAGAACATCCGCGTCTTCGAGCGCTTTGAGGAGCTGCCGGCCGGAGCCTTGCATCTGCTGGAGCAGGCCGAGCAGAGCGATTTCCAGTTCGGCGCCGACTGGTACCGCAATCTGGCCGCCAGCACCTTCCAGGAGCCGGGCGCCGATCGCCTGCGCATCTATGTGCTGGGCGAGGGGGAGGCCACCGCGGCCGTGCTGCCCCTGCGGGTGGATGCGGCCGGGCGGGAGATCCGCGCTTTCAGCAATTTCTACACCGCCCTGCATGCGCCCGCGCTCAAGCCCGGCGTGAGCGACCGCCAGCTGGCCCAGCTGCTGCGCCGCGTGCGGGCCGACCACCCCGGCCTGCGCAGCCTGCAGCTCTCGCCCATGGCGCCGGAACACCCGAGCTTTCGCAGCCTGCAGTCGGCCCTCAAGCAGGCGAATCTGGCCTGCTTCTCCTACTTCTGCTTCGGCAACTGGTACCAGCCGGTCCAGGAGCCCTGGGAGGCTTATCTGCGCCAACGCGACGGCCGCTTGCGCAGCACCATCAGCCGCATGGGTCGCAAGTTCACCGCCGCCGGCGGGCGCCTGGAAACCCTGTGCAGCCCGGCCGAAGCCGAGCATGGCCTGGCCGCCTACGAGCGGGTCTACGCCGTGAGCTGGAAGAACGCCGAACCCTTCCCGCACTTCATCCCCGGCCTGGTGCGGATGGCCGCGCAGCGCGGCTGGCTGCGCCTGGGCGTGGCCTGGATCAACGACACCCCGGTGGCGGCACAGATCTGGATCGTCAGCCAGGGCAAGGCCAATGTCTACAAGCTGGCCTACGACGAGGAGTTCCGCAGCTACTCGCCCGGCACCCTGCTGACCGCCAGGCTGATGCAGCATGTGATGGATGTGGACCAGGTCAGCGAGGTCGACTACCTCATCGGCGACGACGGCTACAAACGCGAATGGATGTCCTCGCGGCGCACGCGCTGGGGACTGGTTGCCTATAACCCGGCCAGCCTGCGCGGTCTGCTGGGCCTGGTCCGCGAGCTGCTGGGGCGGGCAGCCCGGCATCTCACCCGCAAGACAGCGCCCGGCCAGCAGGGCGACCCGACCGCGGCGGCGCCCGCTGGCATGCCCCGCCCCCAAGAACAGCCAAGCTCATGACCATGCACGCCACGCCACCGACTGCTTTCTCGCGCGCACCCCTGATGGGGCTGCTATTGGGTGTCTTGCTGGGCGCCTGGGGCGCAACGGCCCTGGCCCAGGGACTGCCGACCCAGTGTGGCGCGCTGCGCAATCACTACGGCCCCTACGACTACCGCGTCAGCCGCGGCGAAACCCTGGACATCGTGGAGCGCGCGCACTTCACGCCCCGGGTGGAAGCCTTGCTGCGGGGGGAGACCGGCACCCTGGGCCAGGACATCAGCTACACCCTGCATGCCTTCCCCAACCATCACAAGGCCCTGATTGCGGCCGATCAGCTCGGGCTGAAGGAGAAGACCGACAAGCCCAACGGCATGCGCTATGTGCTGGAGTGCTATTTCCAGCGCGCAGTGATCTACAAGTCCGACGATGCCGTGGCGCGCATGATCTACGCCCGCTTCCTGTTCCGGCGCGACCGCGCGGCCGAGGCCAAGGCCCAGCTGGAGATCGCCGGCAATGCCGCCGGCGTCACGCCCTTCACGCTCTACAACATCGGCATGGTGCTGTTCGAATTCAAGGAGTACGAGCAGGCCGCCCGCTATGCCCGCCTGGCCGAGCAGCAGGGTTTCCCGCGTGACGATCTGAAGAAGCGTCTGCAGGAGATCCGCCAATGGCCGGCCGAGCCTGCCGCGGCCGCCAGCGCGCCCGCCCCGGCCGATGCGCCGGCCAGCGAAGCGGCAACCGCCGCCTCGACCCCCGCCAGCGGCGCCGCACCATGAGCCTGGGCGCCATCGGACACCGGGCCCTGAGTCCGGTGCAGCTGGCTTTCCGCCCGCACAGCCGCAATCTGGGCACCCGGGTGGTGAACAGCGCCATGTTCACCATGGCAGGCGTGCTCTTCCGCTCGGTGCTGACCATCGCCTCGATGGCCATCCTGGCACGCCTGCTCACGCCCAGCGATTTCGGCATCATCGCCATGGCCACCGTGATCACGGAACTGGCCGCCGTGTTCTCGAACTTCGGCTTCGGCTCCATCCTGATCCAGCGCAAGAGCATCAGCCGCATCCAGATCGACACCATGCACTGGTGCGCCATGGCCCTGGGCCTGGTGCTGACGGTGCTGGTCTTCCTGCTCTCGCTGGCGGCCGGCAGCCTCTTCAACAATGCCACCGTGGGCGATCTGCTGCGCCTGCTGGCCCTGAGCTTCATCCTGGAAGAGCTGACCATGGTGCCGCGCAGCCTGATGGCGCGGCGCATGCAGTTCCGTCTGGACTTCTATGTGCAGGCCGCCATGCTGCTGGGCCGCTCGGGCGCCGCCGTGGCCCTGGCCCTGGCCGGCTTCGGGGTCTGGAGTCTGGCCATCGGGCCGGTGCTGGGCCTGCTGATCCAGGCCCTGGCCTACCAGTGGCTGTCGGGCTACTGGCCGCGACTGCGTTTCAGCCGCAGCTTCCTGGCCTCGACCTGGCGCACCAATAGCAGCCATTTCGGCAACGGCATCCTGTTCTACCTGAATGCCAATCTGGACACCTTCATCATCGGTCGCATGCTGGGGGCGGCCACGCTGGGCAATTATCAGAATGCCCGCTCGCTGACCGATGAGATCCGGGTGCGCATGGTCCAGCCCCTGCAGCGGGTGCTGTTTCCGGCCTTTTCGGCCATACAGACCGATCTGGAGCGCTTCCAGCAGGGCGTGCTGCGCACCGGGCGCCTGCTGGGCTTCGTCTTCCTGCCCGTGGGTGTGGGCATGGCCACCGAAGCCGAGACCCTGATCCGCATCCTCTATGGCGACCAATGGCTGGCCATGATTCCCCTGCTGCAGCTGTTGGCCCTGACCACCGGCTTCAGCGCCGTGGGCTCCATCGCCAACGCGATCTTCAACGCCCGCAATGCCATCGGCCAGGCCTTCCGGCTCTTTCTGCTGACCACGGCGGCCAACACCCTCTTCATCCTGATCGGCAGCCTTTGGGGCCTGGATGGCGTGGTCTGGTCCCGTGTGGCCATGGTACCGGTGAGCCTGTTCTTCCTCTACCAGGCCTTGCGCCTGGTGAGCCTGGGCTGGCGCCAGGTGCTGGACATGCTGGCCGGGCCCACGCTGGCCGCCGGCCTGATGGGTGCCGCCATGCTGGCCGCCGACGCCCAGGTCCGCGCGCTCGCGGCGCCGCTGGGCCTGCATCTGCTGCTCAAGGTGGGACTGGGCGCGGCGCTCTACCTGGCCCTGGCGCCCTTGATGGCGCGCCCGCATCTGCGCGAGTTCGGCCTGGTCTTCACCAAGATCGGCCGCAAGAGCTGATCCGGCGCCAGCACGCTCAGCTTGCGGCGGCCGGCAGCTGGCCCGTGCGGCGGTATTCCCGCAGCTGCTCCAGACGCTCGTGCAGGGCTGCGCGGCGGGCGGTGTGCACCGCCTCTTCAGAGAGCTGGGGCGAGCGTCGCGCCAGGGCCTTGAGCTGGCTCAGGGCCAGGTCTTGCTCGCGGCGCGAGCTGCGCGCCGGCTCAGGCGGGGTCCAGCCCTCGCCCTTCAGGCCCAGGCCCAGCAGGCCACGCTTGATGGACTGCTTGAAGCGATGCAGGGCCGTCTCATTCGGCTCGCCCGCCCACAGGGGCTGCAAGGGCTGGGGCGCGTAGTCCTGGGCCATGGAGTCGCACCAGTCCTTCCATTTGAAGGCCGAGATGTGGGGATAGGCGTGCACGGCCACCCAGGGCACGCGCATTGCATCGGCAAAGATGGCGCCGTGCATGGCCTCGGTCAGCACGCGCTCGCAGCTGCCGATGGCAGCGATCACCTCGTCCACCGTGCCGCGGGAGTCGATGAAGAAGAGCCCGGCGCGCTCGCACAGCGGCCGCCAGTCGAAGGCCTCGGCGCTGTCGCAGTGCGGGATGAAGCCGATACGACCGGCCACCGGACGCACCGCCTCGCGGGTGTGCTCGTAGATCAGGATGGCCGGATCGGTGATGGCCAGCTCCGGCGCCAGGCCCAGTTCGCGGGCCGTGCCCGGGCCGCGCACACAGAAGAAATGCCAGCTGGCATCCAGGGCGGGACGGCTGCCATAGCCATAGCCGGAGCCGAAGACCAGGGTCCGGCGGGCCGGCGGCACCCGGTGGTTCAGCAGGGTGCCTATGCCCACCAGCTGCTCTTGCGACGCGGGGTCGAAGAAATCCGCCCCCAGCAGCCTTGGCCACAACCAGGCGTTCAGATCGTCACCGAAATTCCCTCGGGCTGCCTTGAAGTAATAGAGCCGCATGGGCACCTCGTTGCTGGAGCTGTGGCGCCGGGCTGCGCTCGGCGGGTCGCGCGCATTCTATGTAGGCTGGACGCCACATCCGCACCACCGGCACCACCTGCTTGCGGGGCTGTCCGCCCGCAGCAGCACGCCGGACTCCCTAACTCACCTATCCGGGGCGCCTGGCCCCTGCATTCACGGGACGCGATGGCGCGAATTTGTCGCTCAGGCATGGCAGGATTCGCCTGCTCTCGCGCGGGCCAGGCCTCGCCCTGGAGTCGATCCCGGGAGCTCCCGGTTCCTCAACACCCAAGATGACGTCCACCGACACCCTCGCTCCGTCTGCGCCGAATCCAGCCGCCCCCCTCGTGTCGGTCATCATGCCGGCCTACAACGCGGCCCCCTTCATCCTGGAATCGGTGACCACGGTGCTGAGCCAGGACTACCCGCATCTGGAGCTGATCGTGGTGGACGACGGCTCCAGCGACGGCACCCCCGAGCTGGTGCAAGACCTGGACCCGCGCGTGCGCCTGCTGCGCCAGCGCAATGCCGGGCCCGCAGCGGCCCGCAATCGCGGCATCGCCGAGGCGCGCGGCGAGCTGCTGGCCTTTCTGGACGCGGATGATCTCTGGCTGCCCGGCAAGCTGCGCCGCCAGGTGGCGTTTCTGCAGGCGCACCCCGAGGTGTCCATCGTCTACGGCGGCTTTCTGCGCTGGTTCGAACGCCCGGACGGCAGCTTCCCGCCCCTGCCCGCACCGCGCGGCGAGGACGCTCCGGATGAGGCCTGCGAGGCCGCACAGTCTGGCTGGATCTACACCGCCCTGCTGATGGACAACATCGTGCACATCATCACGGCCGTGATACGCCGTCGCGTGGTGGAGGAGATCGGCAGCTTCGACCCCAGTCTGCAGACGGGGGAGGACTACGACTTCTGGCTGCGTGCCTCGCGCCGCTTCCAGGCCGTCAAGCTCGCCCGCACGCTGGCCTTCTACCGCATGCAGGCCAGCAGCACCACCCAGCGGCCGCGCCGCGACAACAACGAGCTGCGCGTGCTCAAGGCCGCCCTGGCCAGCCATGGCAGCGTGGGTCCGGACGGGCAGGTGGCCGCGGCCGCGGCCCTGCAGGAGCGGCTCTTCATGCTGAATTTCTCGCATGGCTATATGCATATCCGCAGCGGCAGCGCCCAGGTCGCCCAGGCGGCCTTCCGCGAAGCCACGCGCGTGCGTCCCGGCCATCTGAAGTCCTGGCTCTACCTGCTGGCCTCCGGGCTCAAGCGCCTGATCGCACCGGGTAACTGCCGCTGACCGCGACGTCGCCCGCTGCCATACTCCTGCCCCTGACATGAGCACCCATCCCGACACCCCGCTGCTGCTGGGCGAAATCTCGCCCGACAGCCCCGAGCTCCAGCGCCTGCGCCAGTGCAGCGAGGCCGAGATTCCCGCCATCCTTGCCTCGCTGAAGCGTCCCTTCGCCCTGGCCCTGCAGACCCAGGCCGGCCAGTTGCTGGCCGTGGACCGTTTTGCGGTGCAGACCCTGTGCTGGCGCCAGCGCGGCGATCGGCTGGAAACCGCCGAGCAGGCCAGCGCACTGGGGCACGCCGACGAGATCGACACGCAGGCGATCTACGACTACCTCTACTTCCACTGCATCCCCTCGCCGCGCACCATCTACCGCGAGGTCTTCCGCCTGCCCCCCGGCCACTACGCCCTGATGAGCCAGGGCCGGGTGCAGGTGCGGCCCTACGAGCTGGCACGCTTCGAGCCCGACGCCAGCACCCGCTTCGAACCGGCGCGCGAACGCTTTCGCCAGTTGCTGCAGGACGCTGTGGGCCGCGAGCTCGACGGCAGCAAGCCCGCCTGCTTCCTGAGCGGCGGCACCGACAGCTCCACCGTGGCCGGCATGATTGGCCGCGCCAGCGGCCGGCGCGCGGCCAGCTACTCCATAGGCTTCGAGGCCGAGGGCTATGACGAGATGGCCTTCGCGCGCATCGCCGCCAAGCACTTCGACACCGAGCACCACGAGTACTACGTCACCCCCGCCGATCTGGTGGCCAGCATCCCCCAGGTGGCGGCGCATTACGACCAGCCCTTCGGCAACTCCTCGGCCCTGCCGGCCTACTACTGCGCCAAGATGGCGCGCGAGGACGGCGTCAGCAAGCTGCTGGCCGGGGACGGCGGGGACGAGCTCTTCGGCGGCAATGCCCGCTATGCCAAGCAGCGGGTCTTCGGCTGGTACCAGTCGGTGCCCGGCGCCCTGCGCCGCGGCCTGCTGGAGCCCGTGCTGGACACGCCCTGGGCCGCCCGCACGCCCCTGCTCAAGAAGGGCAGCAGCTATATCGAGCAGGCCCGCGTGCCCATGCCCAAGCGCCTGCAGATGTACAACCTGCTGCTGCGCCTGGGCCCCGACGAGGTCCTGACGCCGGCCCTGCGCGCGCGTATCGAGGCCCAGGCGCCCGGCGCCCATCAGCAGGCGGTCTGGGACGCCGTGCCCGCGGCCAGCGAGCTCAACCGCACCCTGGCCTTCGACTGGCGCTACACCCTGGCCGAGAGCGATCTGCCCAAGGTGCGCGAGACCACGCGCCTTGCCGGTGTGGGCGTGGGCTTCCCCATGCTGGACCAGGGCCTGCTGGCCTTCTCCGAGACCCTGCCCGACGCCTACAAGCTCAAGGGCCTGAAGCTGCGCTGGTTCTTCAAGGAGGCGCTGCGCGGCTTCCTGCCGGACGAGATCCTGGTCAAGAAGAAGCAGGGCTTCGGTCTGCCCTTCGGCCATTGGGCCCTGCGCCATGCGCCGCTGATGGATCTGGCGCGCGGCTCCGTGGAGCAGCTGGCGCAGCGCGGCGTGCTGAACCCGCGCTTCGTGCAAAAGCTCTTTACCGAGCTGCTGCCGGCCTACCCGGGCTACTACGGCGAAATGGTCTGGATCTCCATGATGCTGGAGCAGTGGCTGCAGGCCCATGCCCCCGGCTTCCGGGTGGCGGACTGAGGACCGGCCCCTGGGGCACGGCGGCGGGACCATGCGCGTCTACCTGAGCTTTGACATCGAGGTCTGGTGCGAGGGCTGGCAGCAGCTGGACGCGCAGTTCCCGGCCAGCTTCCAGCGCTATGTCTATGGCCGCTCGGCCGCCGGCGACTACGCCCTGCCCAAGACCCTGGAGCTGCTCAAGCGCCACGGCCTGCATGGCGTCTTCTTCGTCGAGCCCCTGTTCGCGGCCCGCTTCGGCCTGCAGCACCTGCGCGAGATCGTGCAGCTGATCCAGGGCGCCGGGCAAGAGGTCCAGCTGCACATCCATCCGGAGTGGACGGACGAGCTGCCCGCCCCGCCGATTGCCGAGGTCAGCCGCAAGCGCCAGCATCTGTGCTACTACAGCGAGGACGAGCAGCGCGCCCTGATCCATCATGCGGCCCAGCTGCTGCAGCAGGCCGGCGCCCCGGCGCCCACGGCCTTTCGCGCCGGCAGCTATGCGGCGGACGCCGCCACCTACCGCGCCCTGAGCGCACTGGGCCTGCGCATCGACAGCAGCCTCAACAGCTGCTACGCGGTCAGCGGCGCCGACATCACCTGGGCCAGGAATTCCAACGAGCGGCTGGAACTCGAGGGTGTGTGCAGCTACCCCGTGACGGTGGTGCGCGACGGCCTGGGCCGCCCGCGACCGGCCCAGATCAACAGCCTGGGCTTCGCCGAGATGCGCCAGGCGCTGGAGCGCGCCCACGCGGCGGGCCAGCAGGACTTCGTGATCGTTTCACACAATTTCGAGATGCTGCGCCCCGGCAGCAGCACGCCGGACTGGACCGTGGTGCGGCGCTTCGAGCGCCTGTGCGCCTATCTGGCCGCCGAGCGCGGCCGCTACGAGGTGCGTGGTTTCGCCCACCGCCCGCCCCGCCCCGCTCCGCATCCCGAACTCCCGCGACTGCCCGCCCACGCCACCCTGGCGCGCCTGGGCGAGCAGCTGCGCCGCCGCTTCACCGATCGACTGGCACCCGGCCAGCCGAGCTAGACGAGGTCCCTTCATGCACGGCAAAGAGAAGAGCTTCCAGCACCATATCCATGTGTTCAGAGGCGTGGCGATCATGCTCATCGTCTGTGCCCACACCCTGCCCTCGCTGGACTGGACCGCTCATCCCCTGACCTTCCGGGTGCTGGACGCGATTGCCAACGAGTCCTCGATCTTCTTCTTCTTCATTGCCGGCTATCTGTTCCAGCACCTGAGCGGACGCTTCAAGTTCTCCAGCTATATGAAGCAGAAGCTCAAGACGGTGATCCTGCCCTATCTGATCCTGTCCATCCCGGCGCTTTACCTCTTCACCCAGGTGGTGGAGCGCGACGGCATGTGGTCCTGGTTCTACACCCTGCCGCACTGGCAACAGGTGACCCTCTTCCTGCTCACGGGCAAGCACCTGGCGCCGCTGTGGTTCGTGCCCACCATCACCCTGTTCTACTTTGTGGCGCCGCTGTTCATTGCCCTGGACCGCCGTGCGCCCAAGCTCTACTGGCTGATCCTGCCGCTGTGGGCCCTGTCCATCTATCTGGGCCGCGATGGCCCCCTGGGGCCCATCGACAAGGCCATCTACCTGCTGCCCGCCTACATGATGGGCATGGCCTTCTCGCACTACCAGAAGGAAGCCGAGGCCTTGACCCGCAGGTTCTGGCTGCCCCTGCTCGCCCTCACGGTGCTGGGCCTGCTGGGCCATGCGCTGGACTGGCCGGTGCCACCGCACTACCTGATGCTGATGAAGCTGCCCATGGCCCTGCTGCTGACGGTGGCCCTGCTGCGCTGGCACGGCGTCTTCGGCAAGCGCCTGGACTACATCGCCCATGTCAGCTTCGGCATCTTCTTCATCCACGCCTACTTCATCTCGGCGCTCAAGGTGCTCACCGTGTACCTGATGCATCGCAGCGTCTACACCGGCCAGGGCGGGCAGGAACTGCCGGGCAATCTGCCCGTGTTCTTTGCCTATGCCATCGTGGTGCTGCTGTGCTCGGTGGCCATCATCAAGCTGGCGCAAAAGCTGCTCGGCTCGCGCAGCCGCATGATCGTGGGCGCCTGAGGCGCCGGCGCTCAGGCGCCGCCGCGCAGGCGGCGCATCAGCTGGCGCACGCGGCGCTTCCAGCCGCGCTGCTCCAGCCAGCGGCCCAGCCGGTCCACCCCGTTGAGCAGCAGCCAATGGGCGCGCAGGCACAGGCGGTGCTTGAGCGAGGGGCGCAGCAGATAGAGGTCCACGAACTCGTGGCGTAGATTGGCGAACATGGCCTTGTACTGCGCCTCGCCGGGGCCGAAGTCCACCAGCTCGTAGCGGTCCTGCTGGGCGAAGGCATCCTCCAGCACGTGGTACAGCAGCACGGTGCCGGGTGAATGGGCGGCCTGCTCGGGCAGGTAGCCGATGATGTCGTAGACCAGACGCCGGCCCTGGCCGCGGCACCAGGCAAAGGCGATGGCCTGCCCCGCATCGCGCAGCAGATAGCCGCGGGCTTCGCCCCGCGCCGCCAGCGCCTGCATCTGCTGCACAAAACCGGCATCCTCGGGCAGGCCCGCGCCCAGCAGCCGGGTCTGGTAGGTCTGACGCGAGATGGCCAGGGCCTCGGCATGGAAGCTCGCCATCTCCTCGGGCAGGGTGTAGAGCTGCCAGGCCGGCTGCCCCTGCTGACGCTCGCCAAAGCGCCGCACCGAGCGCTGCAGATTCTGGCGCGCCTTGGGCGAGAAGCTCTTCAGATAGTCGGCAAAACTGCCTTGCAGTGCCACGCAATGCACCACATCCCGGTACTGCACATAGCTCAGCCAGGCACCGTACCGTGCCAGGCCGGGCTCGAAGCGGGCGGCATCGACCTTGCGGCACAGAATGCCGTCAGCCTCCGGGCTCAGAGACTGGCTCAGGGCCGCGGCCGCGGGCGGCCAGGCGCTGGCCCCGAAATCGCGCGGCACCATCACCCGCAGGCGCGGCTGCCAGCTGCCCAGGGTCCACTCCCCCAGGCGGTAGCGCAGGGGCATGGGGCGCAGGAAGTCAGCCTCCAGGGGCGAGCCGTTTGCCGTGACACCCAGGGCGGGGGAATCCGGAGCTTGCATCTCAGCCTGCACAGTGTTTCACCGGTGTGCGCAGATTGCGCCAGAGCCGCAGCACGAAGCGCCAGGCCTGACGGTCCCAGGGCGTGAAGCGCGGGAGCTGGAAAAGATCGCTGGAGGCGCCGCTGCGGGCGGCCCCCCAGGATGTGGAGACCGCGCAGTCGAAGCCCTGAGCCCGAACCAGGCCCAGGATGCGCGCGTCATAGTCCTCGTCGGGCCGGCCATTGGGATAGGCAAACAGCGTGACCGGCGCCCCGGTGAGCTGCTGCAGGCGCTCGCGTCCCTCGCGGATCTCGGCATCGGCCGCGGCGTCGGGCAAGGTGCGCAGAATGGGGTGCCAGCAGGTATGGGCGCCAATGCGCATGCCCGCGGCGTGCAGGGCCTGCACCTGGGCCGAGCTCATCATCAGATCAGCGGGCAGCTCGACCCCGGCACGCTGCGCCAGCTCGCTGGCCAGCTGGTCGCGGCGCTGAGGCTCCAGATACTTGATGCGGGCCAGAACGGCGGCAATGGCGGCGCGGCGCTGCTCCAGCGTTTGCAGCGGGTAGCTGCCCGGTCCCTCATCATCGAGCCAGCCCTGCAAGCCCAGCTCGGGCTGACGGCAGGCCCGCAGGGACTCGATCACCTTGTCGTTCCACATCATGCCGCCATCGAGAAAGCCGGTGGAGACAAAGAAGGTCGCGTTCAGGCCGTGGCGCTGCAGAATGGGCAGGGCCACATCGTGATTGTCGGCATAGCCGTCATCGAAGGTGATGGCCACAGCCGCGGGCGGCAAGGTGCCCGCCTGCAGGCGTCGGGCCGCCTCGTCCAGTGGCAAGACATGGAACCAGCGGCTCAGCCAGGCGCAGACACGCTCGAAGCGCTCGGCGTCGATCTCGTCGGGAAACAGGGGGTCCTGCCGTGGCTGGACGCGGTGGAAGATCAGGATGCTGAGCTGGCCACGCTCGCCACCGGGAAACAGCTGCCGGCAAAGTTGACGGATCAACATCAGCTCGCCCTCGCCTTCTTCTTGCCCGTCTCGGCCTCGGGCGACGGCTCCCCCACCCCCAGCAAGGCCTGCCAGCGCGGCACGGTGGCGGGCTCCTTCTCCCAGGCCCGCTGCTGCACCCACAGGCGTGCGGTCACCACGGCAATCATGATGTTGTAGGGCACATCGAAATAGGCCAGGCTCAAAAACGCGCCGCCCACGGCATAGGCCACCAGGGCCACCTGGCACATGGCGGCCAGGTCCACGCACCAGCGCGCCTGCTCGTGCTTGGGTGCCTCCTTCAGGATCCAGGTGGCGCTGCGCCAGGTCGTGATCCAGATGCTCAGGAACACGATCAGGCCAGGGAAGCCGTGATTGCCCAGAACCTGGAAATAGATGCTGTGGGCCGCGTGGATGTAGTCCGGATAGGGCGAGAACTGGGCGAAGAGCTCGGCCCGGGCGGTCTGGAAGCCCACGCCGAAGGGGTAGACAAAGGCCAGGTTCCATGCCGTCCACCAGGCGCTGATGCGGCCCATGGCCGAGCGGTCTTCCTGATAGTTGTCGATGGTGTGCATGCGGGCCGACCATTCCTCCGGCATGAAGGCGATCAGCAGCACGCCGGCCAAGAGCAGGGCCAGGCCCATGCCCAGCTTGTTCTTGCCCTTGATCCAGAGAAAGACGGCCATGGCGCCGATGGCCAGCAGCGCACCCCGGGAGTGGCTGCCCAGCGAGGCCGCGGCACACAGCACCATGCTGGCCAGCAAGGCCCGGCTGAGCCACTTGTTGCGCACCTGCATCTGCAGAAAGCGCAGCAGGGGAATCGTGATCACCAGGGCGAGCGCGAACTCGTTGTTGTCCTCGATGAAGGAGCCCGGCGGCCCCCAGACCCGATAGCTGCCGCCGCTGGCCAGGGTGAAGAGCCCGCCCTTGGTGCCCAGCAGGGCCAGGGACATGACCACCACCCACATCAGCAGCATGATCTGCTGGCGGGTGTGGATCAGGGCCAGGGCCACGAGGATCATCAGATTGATCTTCATGACCTTGGCCCACTGGTCGTAGTCACCCGCCGGATCCAGGCCGACCAGCCAGGACACCGTGATCACCAGGCAGAAGAGCGTGAAGGCTGTGACGGGTGAGCCCTTGAAGGGCGAGGTCTTGTCGCGCGTGATCAGCAGGCCGATCAGGGTGGCCGCCGCTGCCGCCGCCGCCAGCGGGGCGCTGTAGGCGAAGCCGTAGGTGTAGCGGTGCGGGTTCATCAGGCTGAGCCAGGTCCAGGTCAGCACGCCCACCCAGGGCTGCCGCAGGGCCATCAGGCAGCCTGCGGTGGTGAGAAGAACGAGTATGAGGTCGCGCATCGCGGGGGTCGTGGTTCAGCTGGCGTGGCTGATGATGTAGCGGAACTTGCCGGACTTCTCGGGCGGGATCTGGTCCACCAGCTTGACCTCCACCCGCACCTCGGCGCCCAGGCGGCGGCGGAAGCCCTCGACGATCTTGGCCGTGGCGCTCTCGGCCTCGAAGCCGGCTTCCGGCAGCAGCAGCACCTCGCAATGCGCGCGGCTGTGCTGCACCACCTTGAAGGAGGCCAGGGCCGGCAGATCGCGCAGGATGTAGATCAGGGCCAGGCCATGCATGACCGTGCCGTCGGCCGCGATCACGAAATCGGTGCTGCGGCCCTGGATCTCGCGCAGCATGGGCAGGCCACGGCCGCAGGCGCAGGCGCGCTCGTCCATCACCGCCACATCACCGGTGCGGTAGCGCACAAAGGGGAAGTCGCGCGTGGCCAGATGGGTCACGACGATCTCACCCGGCTGGCCCACCGGCACCGCCTGGCCCTCGCGGTCCACCAGCTCCACGATCACGTCCTCGGCCGTGATGTGCATGCCGCCCGAGGGGCATTGATGGGCGATGAAGCCGGCATCGCGCCCGCCATAGCCATTGGCCACCGGGCAGCCGAAGACCTGGCTGATCAGGGCGCGTTGCTCGTCATAAAGCCGCTCCGAGGTCACAAAGGCGACCTTGATGCCCAGATCATCCATGGCCACGCCGCGCGCCTGTGCATGGCGAGCGATGTGGGACAGGGCCGAGGGATAGCCAAAGAGCATGCGCGGGCGGCGGCGGCGTATGGCGGCCACGAAGCCGTCCAGCTTGGCCTCGTTCATCTCGAAGGCGGGCAGCAGCTCGGTGCGCAGCAGCTTGTCGCGCCAGGCGCGGATGCGGTCCTGCGAACCCAGCTCGATGGGCGAGCCCCAGACCACGATCTCGGGGTCGCCGATGTCCACGCCCCACCAGCGCGTGGCCCGCCACTTGGCCGCCACATCGTGGGAAACGCGCTCCTTGCCGATGAAGAAGATCAGGGGCTCGCCAGAGGATCCCCCGGTGTTGAAGCGGGCCAGGCCCTGAGCCTGCTCGCTCTTCATGCCCTCGGTGTGGGCGCGTATCACGGCCTTGGTCAGAAAGGGCAGCTGGGTCAGCTCGGACAGGCTCTTGAAGCCCCCGGGCTGCAGCCCCAGCGAGGCGAAAAGCTCGCGGTAGTAAGGCACGTGGCGGCCCGCGTCGGCCAGCAAGGCGTTCAGGCGCTTGAGCTGCAGCGCCTGCAGATCGGCCGCGGGCAGCCACTGGCTGCGCTCGAGCGCCCGGCGCACCGCCACCGAGTCGTGCTTTTTCAGACGCTCATGCAGTGGGAACAGCAGACCGGAGACCAATCGGGTGTACATGCAGCTCTCTCTTTGAATACGCCTCAGCGCCCGGCAGCCATCGCCTGCTGGTAGCAGCCCAGCAGGCGCGGTGCCACGGCGGTCCAGGTGCAGGCCGCCACCACGGCGTGCCCGCCCTCGCGCAGGCGCTGGCGCAGCGCCGCATCCTCGATCAGGCACGCCGCCGCCTCGGCCAGGGCCTCGGGGTCGGAGGGGGGGACCAGCAGGGCCGACTCGCCCGGCGTCAGCAGATCGGGAATGCCGCCCACCCGCGTGGACACCACGGGCACGCCGCTGGCCAGGGACTCCAGCACCGAGACCGGCATATTGTCGGCCAGGCTGGGGTTGAGGCTGAGATCGGCCCGCGCTAGCAGGGCCGCAATGCCCTGGCGATCCAGGCGGCCGCAGAAGGTCACGGACTGTGCCAGACCCAGCTCGGCCGCCAGGGCCTGCAGCGGGTGCAACTCCGGTCCCGAGCCGGCGATGCTCAGGCGCGCCTGCGGCCAGCGCTCGCGCACGCGGGCGAAAGCACGCAGGGCGCTGGCATTGTCGTAGACGGGTTCCAGATTGCGCAGCACCACCAGATGCGGCGCCTCGGGCTGCAGCAGCCCCGGCTCGGCGCGGAAGCGGAACAGGCTCAGGTCCACCACATTCGGCACGATCTGAGCCGGGAAACCCCGGCCGGCAAAGACACGCTGCAGGAAGGCCGAGGGCACGGTCAGCAGGCTGGCCCGCCGCAGGCTCGGGGCCACCACCGCCAGGGAGCGCGCCAGGAAGCTTTCGGCCTCGCCGCCGTGGTAGTTCACCAGCACCGGGCAGCCGCGCAGGCGCGCGATCCAGACCGCCGGCGCAGCGAACAGATGCCAGGACCAGCCGGAGTTGGCCAGCACATGCATGAGCTGGCTGCGGCCCGCCGCCCGCCACAGGGTCAGCAGATAGGGCAGCAGGCGCGCGACAGCGCGCAGGCCCGGCCAGGTCCCGACCCAGGCAGGACGGTAGGCGGCATTGGTCTGCACCAGCTCCACCTGGGCGCCCGCGCCCTGCAGCAGCTCGGCCAGCTGACGCATCTGGTTGGCCATGCCGCCGGCCGGCGGAGGCAGGGGGCCGACCAGGGCCAGACGCAGGCCCGCGAGCCCGTCTGCGTTCATGCCCGCCCCGTCAGGGCCTGGTAGACCGCAGGGTAATTGGCGACCGAGGCTGCCCAGTTGCGCTCCTGCTCCACGAAGCGGCGGCCCTGGGCGCGCAGCCGCGGCCACAGCTCGGGCTGGCCCAGCAGGCGCAGCACGGCCTGGGACAGGGCCTCGGCGCTGCCCGCCTTGAAGAGCAGGCCGGTCTCGCTGTCTCGTATCAGCTCCTGATGACCGCCCACATCCGAGGCCACCAGGATGCGGCCCTGGGCCATGGCCTCCAGGGGCTTGAGCGGGGTGACCAGCTCGGTCAGGCGCATCGAGTGTCGCGGGTAGACCAGCACATCCACCAGGTCGTAGTAGCGCGTGACCTCGGCATGCGGCACCCGGCCGGTGAAGACCACCTTGTCACGCAGGCCCAGGGCCTCGGCCTGGGCCTTGAGCGCTGCGTCCTGCGGGCCGCCGCCCACCAGCAGCACGCGCACCTCGGGACGCTGGGCCAGGATGGCCGGCAGAGCCTGCAACAGCAGATCCAGCCCTTCGTAGGCATAGAAGGAGCCGATGAAACCCAGCACCGTGCAGCCGGCCAGGCCCAGCCGGGTCTTGAGCGCCTCGTCGGCCTGGCCGCCGGGCTCGAAGGACTCGATGTCCACCGCGTTGGGGATCACGGTCACCTTGTCGGCCGGGATGCCGCGCGCCACGATATCGCCGCGCAGGCCCTGGCAAATGGTGAACACATGGTCCACGCGCTTGAGCGCATGGGTTTCCATGGCGCGCGTCATGCGGTAGCGCAGGCTGCCCTCGGTGGTGGTGCCGTGGTCCACGGCCGCATCCTCCCAGAAGGCGCGCACCTCGTAGACCACCGGGATGCCCAGGCGGCGCGCCACCTTGATGGCCGGCAGCGCGTTCAGCACCGGCGAATGCGCATGGATGATCTGCGGCCGCAGCTGCTCGGCCACCTGCTGCAGGCGGCGCTCGAGCTGCCCCATCAGCTGCAGCTCGCCCAGGCCCGGCAGGCTGAAGCCGCCGCTGCCCTGCGGCGTGCGGAAGAAATGCCAGCCGTCGACCGTTTCTTCCAGTGTGGCCGTGGCGGTGGCGGCAATCTGGGCATCCTTGCCGGCCAGGCCGGCGCCATGCTTGGGGCTGGTCAGGTGATGGGTGTCCCAGCCGAGCTTGCGCTGCTCGCGCAACAGCGAGAGGGTGCGGAAGGTATAGCCGCTGTGCAGGGGGATGGAGTGGTCCAGCACATGGAGAACGCGCAAGCTCATGACAGGGTGGCCGCCTCCTCGACGGCAGGAACGGGCAGGCCGGTGGTATCGCCATCGACCACCTGGCGCAGGAAGGACTCGAACATCATCAGGCTCCACAGCGAGGCGCTGTAGTCCTGGGCGCCGGACTGGTGGGCATCGAGCAGATGGCGCAGATAGTCCTGGTTGAACCAGCCGGTGGCGGCCAGACGCGGCCCCAGCACGGCGTCGCGCACACGCTGGCGCAGCGGGCCGCGGAACCAGCGTGCCAGCGGCACCGCGAAGCCCATCTTGGGCCGGTAGAGCACATCGTCCGGCAGCCGGGGCTCCATGGCCTTCTTGAAGAGGTACTTGCCCTCCTGGCCGCGGATCTTCAGATCGGAGGGCAAGGTGGCCAGCCACTCGAGCAGCTCGTGGTCCATCAGGGGCTCGCGCACTTCCAGGGAATGCGCCATCGAGGCCCGGTCCACCTTGGTGTTGATATCGCCCACCAGATAGGTCTTGATGTCCAGGTACTGGATCAGGGCCAGCGGATCCTCGGTATCGGCCTTGGCCGCATGGCGCTGGAAGACCTGCAGGGCGTCATAGCCGCCCAGCTGGGCCTTGAGCGCCGGGCTGAACAGGCGCTGGCGCATGGCGCCGCGCAGGATGGAGACCTCGTGGAAATAGGCCTCCACGCTGTTGCGGGCCAGGCCCTCGAAGGTGGACTTGGCGCGCAGCACGCGCGGTGCCCAGTCGGCCTTGGGATAGAGCCGGCCCAGCAGGCCGAACAGAGGCTCGCGCACGCCGGCCGGCAGGGCCGCGCGGCGCCGCTCCTCGGCCAGATGCGTGCGGTAGCGGCGGTAGCCGCCAAAACCCTCGTCGCCCCCGTCACCCGAGAGCGCCACGGTCACATGCTTGCGCGCCAGCTGGCAGACCCGGTAGGTGGGCAGGGCCGAGCTGTCGGCATAGGGCTCGTCGTAGAGGCGGGCCAGCAGGTCGACCAGGTCGAAGTCATCGCTGCGCACCGTCTCCACGCGGTGATCGGTCAGGTAGCGGTCGGCCACCATCTGCGCAAAGGCGGACTCGTTGAAGGCCGGATCGTCAAAGGCGATCGAGCAGGTGTTGACCGGCGTGTCGGACAGGCCCGCCATGGTGGCGACCACGGCGCTGGAATCCACCCCGCCGGAGAGGAAGGCGCCCAGCGGCACCTCGGCAATCATGCGCAGGCGCACCGACTCCTGCAGGCGCTCGCGCAGCTCTTCGCAGGCCTCGTCCAGTCCGATCCGGCGCTCCAGGCTGAAGCGCAAGTCCCAGTACTCCTGGGGCTCGGGCAGGGGCTGACCGCGGCGTATGCACAGGCGGTGGCCCGGCGCCAGCTTGCGCGCCTGCTTGAAGATGCAGCGCGGCTCGGGCACATAGCCCAGGGCGAAGTACTCCTCCACCGCCAGCGGATCCAGGCTGCGGTCCAGGCCGCCATGGGCCAGCAGGGACTTGAGCTCGGAGCCGAAGAGCAGCTGGCCGTCGTCCAGCAGCGCGTAGTGCATGGGCTTGACGCCCAGGCGGTCGCGCGCCATGAAGAAGGTCTGACGATTCCGGTCCCAGAGCGCGAAGGCGAACATGCCGCGCAGGCGCAGCACGCAGTCCTCGCCCCAGGCCTCCCAGGCGTGGATGATGACCTCGGTATCGCTCTTGGTGCGGAAGGCATAGCCCAGGCCCTTGAGCTCGGCCATCAGGGCCTGGTAGTTGTAGATCTCACCGTTGAAGACGATGCCCACGCTGCGCTCGGCATTGAACTGCGGCTGCTGGCCGGTGGCGATGTCGATCACCGAGAGGCGGCGGTGGCCGAAGCCCAGGCCGGGCTCGGTGTAGATCTCGCCCTCATCGGGGCCGCGGTGCCACTGCGAGTCGTTCATGCGCTGCAGTCGCGCGCTGTCGATGCTGCGCTCGCCGCGCGTGTCGAAGATGCCGGTGATGCCACACATCTCAGTGCTCCCGCAAGGCCATCCGGCGCGTGGCCGGATTCAGCGTCAGTTCGTCGTAGAGGCCGCGGTAGGCCGCCACCATGGCATCCAGGCTGAAGCGCTGCTCCACGCGCAGGCGCCCTGCCCGGCCCATGGCCCGGCGCAGCACCTCGTCGTCGGCGAGCCGTATCATGGCCTGGGCCATGGCCGCCACATCGGAGGCCGGCGTCAGCAGACCGCTCACCCCCTCCTCCACCAGTTCCACATTGCCGCCCACCCGGGTGGCCAGCACCGGCAGGCCTGTGGCCATGGCTTCCAGCACGGTGTTGGAGATGCCCTCGCTGAGCGAAGGCAGCACGAACACATCCAGGCCGCGCATGAAGTCCGGCGCGTCGCGCCGCTCGCCGGGCAGCCAGCACAGCGCCTCCACACCGGCTTCGGCCAGGATGGCGCGCACGGCCGGCATCTGCGGCCCGTCGCCAGCCATCAGCAGGCGCAGGCGCGGGCGCAGATCGGGCCGCTGCTGCAGCGCCTGCACAAAGGCGCGGGCCAGCAAGGCCTGGTCCTTGACCGGCTGCATGCGGCCCACCGTGCCGAAGAGCAGCTGCCCGGGCTCACCGAAGGGACAGTCCGCAATCCGCTGTCGCTCGGGCGCCGGGCTGAAGCGCTGGGCGTCCACGCCATTGCAGATCTGCAGCACCCGGGCCGGGGCCAGCCCCACGCGGGTGGTCAGGTACTCGCGCAGCTCACCCGACAGGGCCACGAAGCGATGGGCAAAGAGGCCGTAGAGCCGGCGCATCCATTGATAGCGACGCCGCGTGCCGGCCAGATCGCTGCCCTCGCGGCCATGCTCGCCATGCACCCGGGCCGGCACACCGGCCGCCCAGGCCGGCACCAAGACCTCCAGCGCGGCCAGATTGCGGGTGTGGATTACCGCCGGCTTGAGCTCGCGCAGCAGGCGAAACAGCCGGGGGTAGAGCCAGATCGCATGGCCGGGCGGCTTGTTCAGGGCAATGAACTGCACGTCCGGCACCTGCACCCGCCGGCTGAAGTCGGTCACCTCGGTCAGGGCCAGCACCGCGTGGCGGTAGGCTCCGGGGTCCATGCGGTTGATCAGGTTCACGACGCCGTTCTCCAGCCCGCCGGTATCCATGCGATACAGGACGTGGAGGATCAGGGGGCGTGGGTCCTGAGTGCTCATGGGGAGGTCGGCGGCGGCTGCGCGGTTTACAGGCGCCAGACCTTGTAGCCCGCCTCGGCGAGCGCGCGCTGGTCAAACGCCGCCTTCACATCCACAAAGGCACCGTTCTTCACCAGCTTCTTGCCCAGGTCTTCCAGGCTCAGGTCCGCGAACTCGCGGTGCGCCACCGCCGCCACGATGGCGTCCGCCCGCGGCAGCTCGTCCCAGGCCACCAGCTTCACCCCGTACTCGTGCAGGGCCTCGGGCGCCTCGGCCTGCGGGTCGGTCACGAAGACTTCCACCCCGTAGCTCTGCAGCTCGCGGATGATGTCGATCACCTTGGAGTTGCGCAGATCGCCGCAGTTCTCCTTGAAGGTCAGACCCAGCACATTCACCTTGGCGCCCTTGATGTAGCTGCCCGCGGCAATCATGTGCTTGATGGTCTGCTCGGCGATGAACTTGCCCATGCCGTCGTTGATGCGCCGCCCCGCCAGGATCACCTGAGGGTGGTAGCCCAGCATATCGGCCTTGTGGGTCAGGTAGTAGGGGTCCACGCCGATGCAGTGGCCGCCCACCAGGCCCGGCTTGAACTTCAGGAAGTTCCACTTGGTGCCGGCGGCTTCCAGCACCTCGGTCGTGTCCAGGCCGATCTTGTCGAAGATGATGGCCAGCTCGTTCATCAGCGCGATGTTCAGGTCGCGCTGGGTGTTCTCGATCACCTTG
>Ga0233424_10000431_pt1 | contig 53737 bp, 43 predicted proteins | sample Watercolumn_Towu_FD_181011 | JGI IMG/M metagenome (GOLD analysis project Ga0233424, IMG submission 181011) | Freshwater microbial communities from Lake Towuti, South Sulawesi, Indonesia - Watercolumn_Towuti2014_125_MG | ecosystem: Environmental > Aquatic > Freshwater > Lake | place: Indonesia...
GGGCATCAGCGGCGCGATCCAGCACCTGGCCGGCATGAAGGACTCCAAGGTGATCGTCGCGATCAACAAGGACGCCGAGGCGCCGATCTTCGGCGTGGCCGACTACGGCCTGGAGGCGGACCTGTTCACCGCCTTGCCTGCGCTGGCGCAGGCGCTCTGACGGCCTGGCAGGCGATCCGGCTCACGCCGTCTTCTTGCGTGCCGCGGCCGGGCTCTTGCGCATTTCGGCGGTGCTGCCGCGCACCAGCAGCGTCGAGGTCGACAGGTTCGTGAACGCGGCATCCGACGCCGAGTCGTCCTGCTTCAGCCGATGGTGCAGCAACCACAGGCCGCAGGCGGTGGAGAGGTCCGCCACCGGCAGGTCGACGGTGGTCAGCCCAGGCCCCCACCATTCGAAGCCGGGCTCGTCGCCGAAGCCGATCACGGACAGGTCGTCGGGCACAGAGGTTCCGAGCGTGCGCAGCGCCCTCAGCACATCGTGGGTGATGCGCACCGAGCTCAGCACCACCGCGGTGGGCCGCGAGCGCTGGCGCAGCAGCTGGCGGATCGCCTCGGCCGACCAGTCCGGGTCCGACGGTTCGCCGATCTGTTCGGAGCCCTTGGCCGAGAACGCCTGCAGCGCCGCACGGAAGCCGTTCAGCCGGTCCATCGACGTGAACAGCTGGTCGTGGGCACCGATGTAGCCGATGTGCCGGTGGCCGAGCTGCAGCAGGTGGCGCGTCGCGTCCTCGACCGCGCGCGCGAAGTCGATGCCGAAGCTCTGCCCGCCCAGTGCGGGATGCCGCCGGATCAGCTGCACATGCGGCATCGACTTCAGCAGCCGCACCGACTCCGCGTGCGGGCGCATCGTCGGGATCAGGATCACGCCGGCGATCTGGCTGCCGGCCAGTTCGCGCAGGTGCTGCAGCTCGCGTTCGGGCCGGTCGCCGGTTTCCGAGAGCGTGAGGATGAAGTTCTCGCGCTCCAGGCACTCCGCCATGGCGTGGGCGATCTTGTAGTAAAAGCTGTGGCGGATGTCCGGCACCATCAGCGCCACCAGGTTGCTCTTGCTGCCGCGCAGCATGCGGGCGGCGCGGTTGGTGACGTAGCCGAGGTTGCGGGCCGCTTCCTGCACGCGCTGGCGCGTCTCGACGCTGATGCGGGAATCGTCGCTGAGCGCTCGTCCTACCGTCGACACGGCGATGTTGAGCTGCTTGGCGATGTCTTTCGTGGTAACCATGCCTGCCTGCTGGGGGTCGGCGGCATGTTAACCGCTCGGTCGCGCAGCGCCCGGGGCCAGCCCCGGCCCTGGAACAATGCAGCGGTGATGGACACCCCCTCGACACTCGGCCTCGACCCCCTGCGCCCCGGTGCCCAGGTGGTGGCCACCCAGGCCTACACGATCAAGACACTGGCGATCCGCGACGACGTGTTCGTGCTGGTCCTCCAGGGCGTGAAGCGGCTGCAGGCGCCGGGCGCGGCACTGCAGGTGGCGGCCGGCGAGGGGGTGATGATCGCCCGGGGAACGCAGTGGGACGTGACGAACGATCCGCACCGCAGTGGCTGCTACCGCGCCGTGGCGATCCCGTTCACGCCGGCGCTGGTCGGCGAGTTCGCGGCGCTCGGCGCGGCGGCCACCGTGCCGGTGTTGCGCGACGCGGTGCGCGTGCCGGCGCGGGACGGCTTGCGTGAAGCCGTGCTGCGCACCCTGGCCACCGCGCCCGGAGAGGAGCCGATCGGCGCACGGCTGCTGCAGCACCGGTTGATGGAGGTGCTGCTGCTGCTGGCGCAGTCGGGCTGGCAGTTCGCCGGTGCGGCCGAGCCGTCGTGGGCCGACCGTGTGCGCCGCCTGGTGGAGCACCGGCCGCACGCGACGTGGGACGCGCGCACGCTGGCCGCGGCGTTCAACACCAGCGAGTCGACGCTGCGGCGCCGGCTGGAGGCGGATGGCGTCGCGCTGGCCGCATTCGTCAAGGAGATCCGCCTCGAGCTCGCCCTGGGGCTGTTGCAGACCCAGCGCCTGCCCATTGGCGAGGTGGCGCAGCACTGCGGCTGGCAGTCGCACAGCCGATTCACGGCCGCCTTCACCGAGCGGTGGGGCGCCACGCCGTCCGAGGTGCGGGCGCGGTTGAACGAAGAGGCACAGCCGCTGAGGCGAACCGGCTAACACCCCCCGTGCGGCCTGGCGGAGCATCGGTGCACGGCGCCTTCACGGCGCGATCCCGAGGATGTTCCGATGCCGCTCCCGTCTTCTCTCGTTGCCGGCCGTGCCGTGCGAACCGCCGCTGCGCTGCTGTGCATCGGCCTGTCCGGCGCCGTGGCCCATGCCGGCCCGCCGCGCTTCACGGTCAGCAGCCCGACCTTCCGGCCCGGTGCCCCGCTGCCGCCGGCGCAGGTGCTGGACGGCTTCGGCTGCACGGGCGCCAACCGCTCGCCGGCACTGCAATGGACCGACCCGCCGCCTGGCACGCAGAGCTTCGCGATCACGCTGTACGACCCCGATGCGCCGACCGGCTCCGGCTGGTGGCACTGGGTGGTGTACGACCTGCCGGGCGACCTGCGCGCGCTGCCGGAGGGCGCTGGCCGCGCCGACGGCAGCGGCCTGCCCGCCGGTGCGTTGCAGGGGCGCACCGACTTCGGCGCCCCGGGCTTCGGCGGCGCCTGCCCGCCGGCCGGCGCGGGCCCCCACCGCTATCGCTTGCAGGTCCACGCGCTGAAGGTGCCGACACTGCCGGTGCCGCCCGACGCCAGCGCCGCGATGGTCGGCTTCCTGATCCGCATGAACCGGCTCGGCGTGGCCGAGCTGCAGGTGCGCCACGGGCGCTGATGCCTCGGCTCAGCGCCGCCACTCCACCGTGCCGAACGTGTCCAGCCCCAGCAGCGTGTAGTACACGCCCACGGTGGTGAGCGTCTGCGCCCGGTCGCCGGCGACCGGGTAGCTGGCATCGCGGTGCCAGCGCACGGCCTGCAGCCCCACGGCGTGGCGCCCGCTGACGCGCCAGGTCAGCGCGGCGTCGACCCGTTCGAGGTCGTCGTGGCCGGCGGTGCGGTTGGCGATGTGGCCGACGAAGAACTTCTGCGCGCTGGTGTCCAGCGACCACCGGCTGCCCGCGATCAGCCGCAGCGCGAGCGAGGCTTGCGGCGCCATGCCGTAGTGGTAGTCGCGGTCGTCGGCCGCGCCGCGCTGCGTGCTCGCGGCCGCATAGCCCACGCCCGCCAGCACGGTGCCCTGCAGCGCCCACTGCGGCGCCAGCCACCATTGCGCGGTGGTGCCGATCGACAGGCCGGTGGCCGACAGGTTGAACAGCTGCGGGGCGAAGTAGTCGTAGTGGCCGTAGACGCCCCACACGCCGCGGTAGCGGTCGCCCAGCGCGTAGTCGGTGCCCAGCAGCAGGCCCTGCGTGGACAGCGTGCGAACGCCCTGGCCGGTGCCTGCGACGAAGCGCACCGCGAAGTAGTCGAACGGCCGGGTGTAGGTGTAGCCCGGCTGGCCCGGCAGGCCGTAGTCGAGCGCGAAGTCGACGCTGGCGTCGTGCCGGCGCAGCCGCGTGGTCGTGCCGAGCTCGCTCTGCGCCACCCGCTCGGCGCCCAGGCGCAGGCGGCTGTAGTAGACCGGGTCGTGGTCGTCGAAGGCGGCGTCGAAGCGGCTGCCGAAGAGCGCCCGGTTCAGGCCCACCGGGGGCGAGATGGCCGCGGCGGCCCAGCTGCGCCAGGCGTCGGGGCCGTCGCCGGCGCCGCGCCGGTTCAGCACCAGCCGGGCCATGCGGAACAGCGGTTCGCCGAGGAAGCTGCCGGCGATGCCGCTGGCCACCTGGTCGTTGCGCGCCGGCGGGGTCTGCTCGCCGGCGATCTCCCAGGCCAGGCTGCCGACGAAGGTGTAGCCCACCGAGGTCCAGTAGCCCAGCCCGGCCGAGCGCGCCGCGCCGTGGTACAGCGATCCCTGGTAGGGATGGGCGAACTGGTTGACCGAGAACGGGTCGTTGTCGGTGACCCAGGGCCCGCGCAGGTTGCGCCGCACCGAGGCACCGCTGACGTCGTAGTCGGTGCTGCCGCTGAAGCGGTGGTTCCAGCGGTTGAGCAGGAAGTCGAACGCGACGATCTCGGCTGCGGGCAGCAGGTAGTCGCGCGGCGGGGGCGTCTCCGGCGGCACCGGTTGGGCCTGCGAGGCGCAGGCGGCGGCACCGAGCAGCACGGCGGTCCAGCGGCGAAGGGCAGGGGTCATGGACCCGATGCTGCCGCGGCACGCCGCACCGCCGTGTAGGGGGAAGGCGCGTCGCGGCTGACAGGTTCTCAGATCCCGACGTGATCGCGGACCACGTCCGGCCGGGCGCGCAGCGCCTCGCCGGTGCCGGCCCAGACGATGCGGCCGCGTTCGACCACGTGGTGGCGGTCGGCCACGCCGAGCAGCGGCGCAAGGTGCTTGTCGATGACGATCAACGCCAGGCCCTCGGCCTTCAGGCCGCGCAGGCAGGTCCAGATCTCCTCGCGCACCAGCGGCGCCAGGCCTTCGGTCGCCTCGTCGAGGATCAGCAGCTTCGGGTTGGTCATCAGCGCGCGGCCGATGGCCAGCATCTGCTGCTCGCCGCCGGAGAGGTGCGCGCCCAAGTGGTGCACACGCTCCTTCAGCCGCGGGAACATCGCGTAGACACGTTCCAGCGTCCAGGCCGGCGTGCTGCCGTGGCGGTTGCCGGCGGTGGCCACCAGGTTTTCGCGCACCGTCAGGTTCGGGAACACGCGCCGGCCCTCGGGCACCAGGCCGATGCCGCTGCGCGCCGCGTGGTGCGCGGGCCGGCCGCTGATCACCTGGCCGTCGAGCCGCACCTCGCCGCGGCGCGGCGCCAGCAGGCCGGCGATGGTCTTCACCGTGGTCGACTTGCCCATGCCGTTGCGGCCGAGCAGCGTCACCACCTCGCCGCGGGCGACGTGGAAGTCGAGGCCGAACAGCACCTGGCTGGGGCCGTAGCTGGCTTCGATGCCTTGCAGTTGCAACAGCGCGGCGGTCATGACAGGGCCTCCTCGTCGCCCAGGTAGGCGGCACGCACGTCGGCGTCCGCGCGGATCTGCTGCGGCGTGCCGCAGGCGATGCGGTGGCCGTAGACCAGCACCGAGATGCGGTCGGCCAGCGCGAAGATCGCGTTCATGTCGTGTTCCACCAGCACGATGGTGTAGCGGCCCTTGAGCCGCTGCAGCAGCGCGAGCACGGCCTTCGATTCGGCCGGGCCCATGCCGGCCATCGGCTCGTCCAGCAGCAGCAGCTTCGGCTGCATCGCCAGCGCCATCGCGATCTCGAGCTGGCGGCGCGCGCCGTAGTCCAGCGCGGCCACCGGCAGGTGCGCCTGCTCGGCCAGGCCGGCCTCGGCCAGCGCCTGGCGGGCCGGCTCGACCAGCGCGGCGTCATCGAGCACCGGCCGCCAGCTGCCGAAGCTCGCGCCGCTGCGCGCCTGCACCGCCAGCATCACGTTCTGCAGCGCGGTGAAGTCGGCGAACACCGAGGTGATCTGGTACGAACGGGCGATGCCGGCCAGCGCGCGCCGGTGCACCGGCTGGCGCGTGACGTCGTGGCCGTCGAACAGGATGCGCCCGGCGGTGGGCAGCAGCTCGCCCGACAGTTGGCTGATCAGCGTGGTCTTGCCGGCGCCGTTGGGGCCGATCAGCGCGTGCAGTTCGCCTTCGCGCACGTCGAGGTCCAGGCGGTCGGTGGCGGTCAGGCCGCCGAAGCGCTTGACCAGGCCCTGCACCGACAGCAGGTCGCGGGGAGTCGTCGTCATCACGGGGTTCCTTTGCTGGCCTTGTGCGAACCGGCCACCCACGAGCCGTACAGGCCTCGCCGCATCAGCAGCACCACGGCCACCACCATCAGCCCGAACAGGCCGAGCCAGCGGTCGCGCACGATGGCATCCAGCCCCCACGGCAGCGCGACGTGGAACGAGGTCAGCAGCTGTTCGAGCACCAGCCATGTGGCCGCGCCCACCACCGGGCCCATCAGCGTGCCCACGCCGCCGAGCACCACCATCACGATCAGCTCGCCCGAGACGCCCCAGGTCATGTAGCTGGGCGAGGCGAAGCGCGTGAGGTTGGCCAGCAGGAAACCCGCCACCACGCACACCAGCGCCGACAGCACGTAGGCCACCAGCTGGTAGCGCAGCGTCGGGAAGCCGAGCGCGCGCATGCGGCGCTCGTTCGACTTGCAGCCGCGCAGCACCATGCCCAGCCGGGCGTGCACCAGGCGGTGGAAGCCGTACAGCGTGGCCACCAGCACCGCGAACACCACGCCGTACAGCACCAGGTCGTTCTCGAGGGACAGCATGCCGAAATCGCTGCGCACCAGCGGCAACCCCTCGTCGCCGCCGTACTGCTTCAGCCCCACCGCGAGGAAGTAGAACATCTGCCCGAAGGCCAGCGTCAGCATGATGAAGGCCAGGCCGCTGGCGCGCAGGCACACCGCGCCGATGGCGGTGGCCAGCACCAGCCCGACGCCGAGCCCGGCGCCCAGCTGCAACCAGCCGCTGCCGATGCCGTGCGACGACAGGATGCCGGCCGCATACGCCCCCACGCCGAGGTACAGCGCATGGCCGAGGCTGACCATCGCGCCGAAGCCCAGCACCAGGTTCAGCCCCAGCGCCGCCAGCGCGAACACCATGATGCGCGTGGCCACCGTGACGTAGAAGGGCTGGCCGGCCAGCGTGGCCACCAGCGGCAGCAGCGCCAGCGCGCCGAGCACCCCGGCCACCGCGACGAGGCGGCGCCGCGGCGGGCCGCCGGCCACGGCCGGCGGGGCGGAGAAGGGCGTGTTCAACACCGTGCTTGCAGTCATCGTGTTCATCCGTGGCGGACCGGGAACAGGCCCTGCGGGCGCAATGCCAGCACCAGGGCCATCAGGAGGTAGATGCCCATCGACGCCACCGCCGGGCCGGCGGCCTGTGCGACGGTGAGCTCGGCCACCTCGCGCAGCAGCCGCGGCAGCCAGGCGCGGCCGAGCGTGTCGACCACGCCGACGATCAGCGCGCCGTAGAACGCGCCGCGCACCGAGCCGATGCCGCCGGTGACGATCACCACCAGCGTGAGGATCAGGATGTCCTCGCCCATGCCGGGCTGCACCGACAGGATCGGCGCAGCCATCACGCCGGCCAGCCCGGCCAGCGCCGCGCCGCCGGCGATCACCAGCGCGTTGACCAGGCCGATGTGCACGCCGAGCGCCGAGACCATCGTGGCATCGGACGCCCCGGCGCGGATCAGCATGCCCAGCCGCGTGCGGTGGATCACCAGGTACAGCGCCAGTCCCACCAGCAGCCCGACCGCGATGATCAGGAAGCGGTAGGCCGGGTAGTCGATGCCGAACAGGTGGACCGTGCCGCTGAGCGCCTCGGGCAGGCCGACGAACAGCGGCGACGGGCCCCACACCTGCCGCACCACCTCGTTCAGGAACAGGATCAGCCCGAAGGTGGCCAGCACCTGGTCGAGGTGGTCGCGGTCGTACAGCCGGCCGAGCACGCTGCGCTCGAGCAGCAGCCCGAGCGCCATCGTCGCCGGCACCGCGGCCAGGCCGGCCAGCAGCAGCGAGTCGGTCCAGCCGTACACGGCGGCCGCGAAGTATGCGCCCATCATGTACAGCGAGCCGTGCGCCAGGTTGATGAAGTTCATGATGCCCAGCACCAGCGTCAGGCCGGCAGAGAGCAGGAACAGCAGCAGGCCGAACTGCAGGCCGTTGAGCAGCTGGGCGATGAGCAGGGTCGGGTCCATCACGACATCACTTCGGCTGCGCGTTCATCTGGCACTGCGACGCGTACACGTCCGCGTGGTCCTTCAGCGGTGTCGCGATGGTCTTCAGGCTGACGCGGCCCTTGGCGTCCTTCGCCGCCTCGAACATGTGCATGTCGATGATGGGGAAGTTGTTCGGGCCGAACTTGAAGTTGCCCCGCACCGACTTGAAGTCGGCCGCCCGCATCGCCGCGGCGAAGGCCGGCTTGTCGGCGACGTTGCCGCGGGTCTTGGCCAGCGCCGAGTCGAGCAGCAGCGCGCCGTCGTAGGCCTGCGCGGCGAAGGTCGACGGGATGCGGTTGTACTTCTTCTCGAACGCGGCGACGAACTGCCTGCTCTGCGGGTTGTCGAAGTCCGGGCCCCAGAAGGCGCCGCCGACGATGCCCAGCGCCGCCTCGCGCAGCGCCGGCAGCGTGGTGCCGTCCACCACGCCCGAGCTCAGCAGCGGCAGCTTCTTCAGCAGGCCGGCCTGCTGGTACTGGCGCACGAAGTTGATGCCCATGCCGCCGGGCATGAAGGCGTAGACCGCATCGGGCTGCACGGCCTGGATCTGCGCGATCTCGGCCGAGTAGTCGACCTGCGTCAGCGGCGTGTAGACCTCGTCGGCCACCACGCCCTTGTAGTGGCGCTTGAAGCCGGCCAGCGTGTCCTTGCCGGCCTGGTAGTTCGGTGCGATCAGCATCACCTTCTTGTAGCCCTTGTCGGCGGCGTACTTGCCCACCACCTCGGCGATGAAGTCGCCCTGCCAGGAGACCACGAACTGGTACGGCGCGCAGCGCGCGCCGGCCAGCGGCGACGGGCCCGAGTTGGTGGAAAGCAGGAAGACGTTCTTGTCGGCGATCGGCTTGGCCACCGCCATGATGATGTTCGAGCCGGTGATGCCGGTGATGATGGGCACGCCTTCCTTCTCGATCAGCTTCTGCACCGCCTGCGCCGCAACGTCGGGCTTGAGCTGGTCGTCCTCCTTCAGCACCTGCACCGGCACGCCGCCGAGCTTGCCGCCGCGTTGTTCGAGGGCGAGCATGAAGCCGTCGTACTGGTCCTGCCCGAGCATCGCGATCGGGCCCGAGAAGGTGGCGAGGAAGCCGATCTTCAGCGGTGCGGGGGCCTGCGCATGGCTCCAGGTCGTTGCGGCGAGCGTGGCCGTGAGGGCCAGTGCGCGGCCGAGGGTGGAAGCGGTCATGGTGTGTCTCCTGTGGGAAGGGGTGCCCCGGGTGCATCCCGGGTGTCGATCGAACGGGGAAGGGCGGGTCAGCCCTCGTCGACGACGCCGTTGCGCAGCACGCCGAGGCCTTCGACCTCGACCTCGCAGACATCGCCCGGCTGCAGCCACACCGGCGGCTTGCGCGCCAGGCCCACGCCGGAAGGCGTGCCGGTGATGATCAGGTCGCCCGGCTGCAGCGCGATGCCTTCGGAGCAGGCGGCCACCAGCGTGGCGACGTCGAAGATCATGTCGCGCGTGTTCGCCTGCTGCAGCACCTCGCCGTTGCGGCGGAAGGTCAGCTGCAGGCCGTGGGCGCCGGGCGGCAGCTCGTCGGCGGTGACGAACTCGGGGCCGAAGCTGCCGCTGCGGTCGAAGTTCTTGCCCCACAGCCACTGGTTCGAGCGGAACTGGTAGTCGCGGACCGAGCCGTCGTTGAACAGCGAATAGCCGGCCACGTGTTCGAGCGCGCGTTCCTTCGGGATGTAGCGGCCGGCCTTGCCGATCACCGCCACCAGCTCGGCCTCGTAGTCGAACTGGGTCGACACGTGCGGGCGCACCAGCGGCTCGCCATGCGCCACCCACGACGACGGGAAACGCTGGAACAGCACCGGGTGCTTCGGCGGGTCGAACTGGCTTTCGGTGGCGTGGTCGATGTAGTTCAGCCCGATCGCGAAGGCCTTGCTGGGCGCCTGCACCGGCGGCAGATGGCGCAGCTGCGCCAGCGGCCGGCGCGGCAGGTGGCCCTCGGCCAGCAGCACCCGGGCGCGGTCGAGGCCGGGCTCGCCCTCGCGCAGCAGGTCGTCGAGCGTGGCGGGCAGGCCGGCGGCGGTGAGGTCGACCCACTCGTCGCCGAGGCGGGCGGCGAGGCCGGGCTGGCCGGCATCGTTCTGGAAGGCGATCAGTCGCATGGGGGTTCCGTTCAGGCGGTGGGCACGGGCAGCGGCTGCTCGTGGTTGGTGATGAAGTCCGTGGGCAGGCGCGGGCCCCAGACGTACAGCGAATCGGCCGGGGCGTGGTCGGCGGCGGGCCACTCGAGCGTGGGCGGCACGAAGTCGATGCCGAACGAGTACTCGCACCAGCTGCCCCACGGGTCGCGCACGTAGTGGAAGTAGTTCGAGCCGAGCACGTGGCGGCCCAGCCCCCAGCCCTGTTCCCAGCCGGCCTCGCGCATCTGCTCGGCGCCGGCGCCCACGTCGTCGAGGCTGCCGACGTCCCAGCTGCTGTGGTGCAGGCCGGGCGCGTGCGACTTGGCGAACGCCACCAGGTGGTGGTCGCTGCCATGCGGCGTGTGGAGGAAGGCGATGACGTCGGCCGAGCGGTCCGACAGGCGCAGGCCCAGCACTTCTTCGCAGAAGGCCTGCATGCGCGGCACGTCGGGCGTGAAGCGCAGGATGTGCGACAGGTAGCGCGGCCGCACCGGTGCGACGTGGCTGCGGTGCGGTGCAGCCCCGTGGCCGGGCGGCACCACGGCCACCGGGTGCGGCGGCGAGGGCTGCGAGGGCGACACCTTCGGCGCCACCACCAGCTGGGTGGTCACGCCGTCGACATCGCGCAGCCACAGGCCGCCGTCGTCGGCCCCGGCCAATGGGTGCGGCGCGCAGCCGAGGCCCAGCGCCGCGATGCGGTCGCGGAACGCGGCTTCGTCCTCGGCGTGGAGGCCGTAGCTCACGTAGGCCAGTTGCTTCACCGTGCCACCCTCGTGCACCCGCGCCCAGCAGTGCGGATGGCCGTGGGTGTACAGGTCCAGCCGCGTGCCGTCGCGGCGCACGTCGAGGCCGAAGCGTTCGTAGAAGCGCTGCGCGACGTCGAGGTCGGGCACGGTGAAGGCGAAGCGGTTCACCGAATGGACGGCGGCATTCATGCGGCCACCCCGCGGGCGATGGACACCGGCGCCTGCCACGTGCCGGCCTGGCCGCTGACCCGCTCGAACAGCCCCGCGGTGGTGGGCGGCAGCGCATCGCCGCACCAGGCCACGTGCTGGTCGGGCCGCACCAGCGTGTAGCGGTGCCGGTAGAGCCGGCCGATGCCCGATTCGGTGGGCTGCAGCAGCGTCAGCGGCACGCCGGCGCCGCGGGCCTGCAGGCGCGCCTGGTCGAGCGCCGCGGGCAATGCGTCGTGGTGCGCCAGCAGCGTGAAGCCGGCGCCGAAGTGGTCATACAGCGACGAGCCGTCGTGCAGCCACGCGTGCGGCGCCAGGCAGCCGGGGCGCGCGGTCGGCACGTAGTTGACGAAGTCGTGGCCCACCGCCGGCTCGCCATCGGACACGATCACCGGCGAGTCGCCATACTGGTAGCCCTTGACGACGCCAAGCGTGGCGAACTCGCGCAGCTTGGCCGCCTGCACGTGCGCGGCCACCGTGGCCCGCAGTTGCGCGCCGCGGCTGGTCGCGTCGTCGAGCCCGTCCTGCCACAGCTGGTTGCCCAGCATCGCGTGGTTGGCCACCGCCTCGTCGAGCACCTGCTCGTGCAGCGGCCGGCGTTCGAGCGTGTAGCTGTCCAGCAGCGCCGGGCCGCCCCAGCCCTGCAGCGTGGCGGCGAGTTTCCAGCCCAGGTCCACGCCGTCGGCGATGCCCATGTTCATGCCGTAGCCGCCGAACGGCGGGTGCAGGTGGCAGGCGTCGCCGGCCAGGAACACGCGGCCTTCGCGGTAGCGCGTGGCGAGCAGCCGGCTGGCCACCCATTCGTCGTTCGACAGGATCTCGTAGGGCAGGTCGATGCCGGTGGCGCGGCGGATCAGCGCCGGCGCGTCGCCACTGTCGAGCTTCACGCCGTCCGGCAGCTTGGTGGGCATGAAGAACCACTTGTCGCCGCGGTCCATCGGGCCCAGCAGGCTGGGCACCTCGGCGTTGATCTGCCAGTACATGATGGCCGGGCCGAGCGCGTGCGCGCGGTCGAGACCCGGCGCGCGGAACACCACGTTGTGGTTGCGCGAAAGCCCGTAGGTGCCTTCGAGCTTGCTGCCGATGGCCTCGCGCACGCGGCTGCGGGCGCCGTCGCAGCCCACCAGGTAGTCGGCCTCGACGACGAGATCGTGGCCCGCGGCCTTGTCGTGCACCACGGCCCGCACGCGCCGGTCGTCCTGCTCGAAGCCCTTCAGCTCGTTCTGGAAACACAGCTGCACGCCGGGCAGCGACGCGGCATGCGCGCGCATCACCTCCTCGACGCTGTACTGCGGAATCCACTGCGCATGCTCGGCATACAGCGGGTTGCGGCCCGGGGCGCAGTAGAAGGCGTTCTCGAAGCGGGTGATCTCGTGGCCGGCCAGGCGGGTGCAGAACACCACGTTGGACGGGTAGTCCAGCCCCAGCGGCGAGGCGGCGCGCAGGTCCTTCGCGATGCCCCAGCGGCGCAGGTGCTCGCGGGTGCGCACGTTGGTGGTCTTGGCGCGGGGGGCGTAGCCGACGCGGTCGTTGCGTTCGACCACCACGCAGGGGATCGACCGGTGGCCCAGTTCGATCGCCAGGGCCAGGCCCACCGGGCCGGCCCCGACGATCAGCACGCGGGTGCGGCGTGTCGTGTCGCTCATCATCGTTCCTCGTCAGTCTCCTGGGCGTGCCGCCGTGCGGCGGTGCATGGGAAAGGACTGTAGGAAGCGTGGAGCGATGCGTGCAGATGGCGGTTCGTCGCGGGTGATCCGGACCTCGGATCACCCGGCGCAACCCTAGGGCCTGTTAACGCTAAAAGGACGCCCATGCTGGGGCCTGGGGGCCGGCCAGGCTAGGCGTGCGCGAGGAAGCGTGCCTGGGCACGTGACGAGCGCCCAACGACGCCTGGCCGGCCCCCAGGCCCCAGCCCTTCGGGTGATCCCACCAAACGCCCGCCCTCCACGTTGCAAATGCTCGCCGTAGCCCATGCTACGGCTCCGCTTCGCGCCTCGATGGCGGGCCTTTGGTGGTCACGTGGGCGTCCTTTTAGCGTTAACAGGCCCTAGCCCGGGCCAGCGAGGTGGTGGTGCACCGCGCGCCGCATCATGTCGCAGAAGTACTCGGCGGCCGGCGTCAGCGGCAGGCCGTTGCGCTGCACCAGGCAGATCGCCGGCGCGGCCAGCGTCTCGCGCAGCGGGATGGTCTGCAGCACGTCGCGGAACAGCGGCGCCTGCGCCCACTGCACCGGCACCATCATCAGCAGGTCGGAGTAGGCCAGCAGCGTCACGTAGGTCAGCGCCGAGTGCGCCTCCAGCACCACCCGCGGCGGCGGCAGGCCGCGCTGCGTGAACAGCGGCGCGAGCTCTTCCTCGGCCTTGTGCGTGATCGTCGTGGCGATCCACTCCGCATCGACCAGCTCGGCCAGCGACGTGGCGTGCGAAAACGGGTTGCCCTTGCGGCCGACGATGACGCGGGTGTTGTCGAACAGCAGCTCGACGCTCAGCGCGGCGTCCACGCCGCCGGGCACCGGGCCGAAATAGCAGTCGACCGTGCCGTCCTTCAGCCGCGCCTCGATGCCCGGGTAGACGGTGTCGATCAGGTCGAGCCGCACGTCGGGATAGCGCTGGCGGAACGGCCGCAGCGCGCTGGGCAGCAACGCCAGCTGCGGCACCGTGGAGAGGCCGAAGGTCGCGCGGCCATGGCCTTCGCCGCGCATCTGGTCGAGCTCTTCCTGCGCACGGCGCAGCTCGGTGAAGATGATGCGGGCGCGGCGCTGGAACACCTCGCCCATCGGCGTGAGATGCACGCCCTTCGCGCTGCGCTCGAACAGCACCGCGCCGAGCTGGGCCTCCAGCTCCTGGATGCTGCGGCTGATCGACGGCTGGGCGGCGCCGAGGTGGCGCGCGGCGGCGCGCAGGCTGCCGCGCTCGGCCACGGCGAGGAAATCTCGTAGCAGGCTGAACTTCATGTCTTTTCCAGCATACCGGCGGTGTGCCACACGGCCATCGTGGCTCACCCGGAGCCCAGTGATCCAGCCCACGCATCACCTGCGACGAACCACCATCTGTCCGCTGCGGTCGACGCTGCCTACGATGCAGCAAACACCACGAGAGACATGCGATGGCCTTCCTGCAGAACACCTGGACCATGATCGGCTGGGCCGATGAACTCGACGCGGGCTTCGTGCACCGCACCGTGGCCGACCAGCCGGTGCTGGTGTACCGCCGGCAGGACGGCACGCCCGCCGCGCTGCACGACCGCTGCCCGCACCGCATCGTGCCGCTGCACCGCGGCCACCAGCGCGGCGATGCCATCGAGTGCGGCTACCACGGCCTGCGCTTCGGGGCCGATGGCCGCTGCGTGCAGCACCCGGTCGAGGGCCAGCCGATCCCGGCCGCCGCGAAGGTGCGCGCCTACCCGGTGGCCGAGCGGCACGGCATTCTGTGGGTGTGGCTGGGCGACCCGGCCCGCGCCGACGTGTCGCGCATCGCCGACTTCGCCTTCCTCACCGACCCGCGGCGCAGCAACGTGGCCGGCTATGCGCACATGAAGGCGAACTACCTGCTGTCGATCGACAACCTGTGCGACCTGACGCACGTGCAGTTCGTGCACGGCGAGTTCCAGGGTTCCGAAGCCTTCTCGCGGCTGCAGGTGAACGTGCGGCAGGACGGCGACACGGTGTTCACCACGCTGACCTTGCCGGGCGGCCGGCCGCCGCCGTTCTTCGCCTCGGCGATGGCCGATCCCGAGCAGCCCATCGACCTGGTGATGACCGCGCGCTGGAACGCACCCGGCCTGATCGAGCTGACTTTCCTGGCCTACCCGCCGGGGCGGCGCGACACGCCGCACTTCGAGAGCCGCAGCGCCCACATCGTGACGCCGGAGAGTGCGACCACCTCGCACTACTTCTACGTCAACAGCCGCAGCCACGCGCTCGGGGATCCCGGGGTGGACGCCCATGTGCGCGAGTGGCAGCGCATCGGCTTCGGCGAGCAGGACAAGCCGATGCTCGAGGCGCAGCAGCAGTGCCTCGGCGAGCGTGACGTGCTGGACTTCCAGCCGGTGCTGCTGGGCAGCGATGCCGGTGCGATGCGCGTGCGGCGCGTGCTGACGGCGCTGCTCGAGGCCGAAGCCCGGCCCGGTTGATCCCCGACAGGCGGCCTGCACGGCCGCCTTTTTCTTGCGGGTGGCCCTGTGCCCGCGGCGCGACGCCGCGGCATGCGCGTGCCTGCCCGCCTGCGTTCCCCGCGTTCCGTTCGACAAACCCAAGAGGAGACAACATGTCCTGTGCATCATCCCTGCGCGTCAGCCTGATGGGCGCCGCCTGCGCGGCCGCGTGCCTGCCGATCAGCAGCCGCGCAGACACCTCGATCGACCTGTACGGCGTGCTGGTGCCGTTCGTCGAAAACGCCCGGGCCAACGGCGCCACCGCGCCCGGCCTGTCGCCGGCCACCGGCGGCGCCACGCAGGTGGGCGCGGCGGCCTACACCGGCGTCAACTACGGCGGGCGCTTCCAGGTGCGGGCCAACACGTCGAACCTCGGCTTCCGCGGCGCGCGCGATTTCACGCCCCACCTGGCCGGCTTCTTCCAGGTCGAATCGGGCATCCCGATCGAAGGCGAGGGCGCCAACACCTGGGCCAGCCGCAACAGCGGCGTCGGGCTGAAGGGCCCGTGGGGCAGCGTGCTGGTGGGCCATTGGGACACGCCGTACAAGACCGCGGTGGCGCCGGTGGCCGCGCTGCGGGCGCAGAACCCGTACGACCTGAACGTCATCGCGAACCCCGGCTTCAACGTGCCGGTGGCGGTGACCGCCTCGGGCCGCACCGGCACCAAGGCCGATGCCGGTTTCCTGCGCCGCCAGAGCAACATGCTGCTGTACAGCGCGCCCACGCTGGCCGGGCTGTCGGGCCAGTTCGCGTTTTCGGCCGGCGACAACAAGACCGCCGACAACGCGGTGCCGGCGGTGGATCCCAAGCTGTACTCACTGATGCTGAAGGTCGAGATCCCGCAGCTGCTCAGCGTGCGCTACGCCTACGAGCGCCACACCGACTACTTCGGCATGCAGCAGCTCGGGGGCAGCACGGCCGGCGCGGCGGCGGCGCGCTCGCGCGACCAGGCGCACATGCTGGTGGGCATCCTGACGGTGGGCGACACGCGCATCTCCGCGGTGGTCGACCGGCTGAAGTACCACACCGACGACAACACCACCGGCGCGGTCGACGGCTACCAGCGCACCGGCTGGTACCTGCTCGCGCAGCAGCGCTTCGGCGATCACCAGGTCTATGGCGGCTACGGTGCGGCGGCGGCCGGCAGCTGCAGCCGCGTCGGTGGTGCGGCCTGTGTCACCGACGGCCTGGGCGCGCGCCAGGCGCAGCTCGGCTATTCGTACAGCCTGGACAAGCAGACCGACCTCTACGTCACCGCGTACCAGATCCGCAACCAGCGCTCGGCGCAGTACGGGGCGTTCCCCAGCGTGGGCAACCAGGCGTCGGTGGGCAGCAATGCCCCCGGGGTCGACACCCGCGGCATCGGGGTCGGGGCGCTGTTCCTGTTCGACGTGAACCTGTACAAGCGCTGACCTGTGCCGACCCGCTCGGGCGGGTGGTCCCTACAATGCGCCGCCATGCGACCGCGCCGCCCCGCTCACCTGCTGCTCTCCTGGGCGATGGTGTGCCTGCTGTGGTTCGCCGCGCTGGCGCCCACCGTGTCGCACCTGCGGCACGGCATGCCGGTGGCGTGGGACGAGATCTGCTCGGTCGGCGATGCCGCGGGCCGCGACCCGGGCCCGGCCGGTGATGTGCTGATGCACTGCCCGTTCTGCCTGCTGCAGGCCCAGCTGCCGCTGCTGCCGGGCACGGTCGCACTGGCGCTGCCGGCGTTGGCGCGACACGAGGCGCCGGTGCTGTTCCTGCAGGCCGGTCGCACGCTGCACGCCTGGGTGGCGGCGCAGCCGCGGGGGCCGCCGTCGCGCGCCTGAGCGCCTGACGAGCCCGGCCGGTCGCCCCGCGCGACCTGCCGCCCCGACGCCCGCGAGGCGGTCGCACGCCGTTGGCCGTGCGTCGCCGCGCCATCGATCCCGTGAAGCCCATGCCGTTTTTCCGTCCCTTGCCACGGGCAGCGCTGCTGCCTGCCGTGGCCCTGCTGGCCTGCGTCACCCCAGCGGCCCAGGCCGACGACACCGACCCGCCCGAGGGCGAATCCACCTTTGCGCTCGGCCAGGTGACCGTCACGGGCCGCAGCAGCGGACCCTTGCGCGCACGCAGCGTGCTGACCTCGGTCGACGTGTTGCGCGCCGGCGCGCTGCAGGGCCAGGCCACTGATGCGACCTGGGCGCTGTTCGCGCTCAGCCCCGGCGTCACGCTGACCAACTTCAACCAGGGCACCACCTCCGGCAAGCTGTCGTTCCGCGGCTTCAACGGCGAGGGCGAGGTCAACGCGGTCAAGCTGCTGGTGGAGGGCGTGCCGGCCAACAGCAACGACGGCAACATGCCGTTCCTCGACGCGGTGTTCCCGCTCGAGCTCGAATCGATCGAGGTGGTGCGCGGCACCAACGATGCGCGCCACGGCCTCTACAACCTCGCCGGCAACGTCAACCTGGTGACGCGCCAGGGCGGCAACGACACCGCCGTGCGGCTGGGCGTGGGCTCGTTCGACACGCTGGACGTGCAACTGGCCCGGGGCGTGGAGCAGGGCCCCTGGGCGCAGAACTACTTCATCGGCGCCAAGCGCACCGACGGCTGGCGCGACCATTCCGACAGCCGCAAGGTCACGCTCGGCGGCAAGTGGTTCTACAGCGCCGACAGCGGTGCCTGGCGCGCCGGCCTGACCGTGCGCCATTTCGAGCACCAGGCGGACGAGCCGGGCTACCTGACGCAGGCGATGAGCGATGCCGATCCCGACCGGTCGCCGGCCTACGCGCACAGCGACGGCGGCATCCGCCGCACCGACCAGCTCGCGCTGCAGGCCGAGGGCCGCGCGGCAGCGTCGCTGAGCTGGACCACCACCGCCTACCTGAACCGCTACGACGACCGCCGCTGGGTGACGTTCTCGGGCAGCGTCGCGCAGCAGGAGCGCTACACCCACGAGTTGCACACCGGTGCGCGTGCCACGCTGAGCTGGCGGCCGAAGGTGGCGCTGCTGCACGAGTTCGCGCTCGAAGGCGGTGTCGACGCCGAGCGGCAGGACAACCGCAGCGAGCGCTACACCGGCACGGCCCGCGTGCGCGGCGCGCAGACGCGCGACCAGGCCTGGATCTTCAACACCGTGGGCACCTATGTGCAGGCGGTGCTGCGGCCGGTGCCCAGCGTCAAGCTGGTGCCGGCATTCCGGGTCGACCGGGTCAGCGGCCACTTCGTCAACACGCTGGCCGGCAGCGCCGCGCCGATCAACGACTATGGCAACATCGGGCAGCCGAAGTTCAGCGCGGTGTGGACGCCGCGGGACGGCTACGCGGCCTATGCCAACTGGGGCCGCACGTTCCAGGTCGGCATCGGCTCGGCGTCGTACCGCACCAGCACGACGGCCAGCGCCACGGTCGAGCCGTCGGTCAACGATGGCTGGGAACTCGGGCTCAAGTTCCAGCCGGTGTCCTGGCTCGACGGCCGGGTGGCGCGCTGGGCGCAGACCGCCTCGGCCGAGGTCAAGCGCAACCTGAACGCGGCGGCCAACGATGCCGAGATCGTCGGCAAGACGCGCCGCCACGGGGTGGACCTGCAGCTGGCCGCGCGGCCGGCCCGGCAGTGGGAGGCCTGGGCCGCGCTGACGCTGCAGAAGGCGCTGATCACGCAGCCCGATGCCAGCGCCCCGGCCGCCACCGCCGGCAAGGAGATCGACCACGTGCCGCAGCGGGTCTACAACGCTGGCCTCGACTGGCAGGCCACACCGCACTGGAAGCTGTCGACCTGGCTGCAGGGCCAGACCGGCTACTTCCTCGAGCGCACCAACAGCACCCGCCGCTTCGGCGGCTACACGCTGCTGAACCTCGGCGCGCGGCGGCAGATCGACGCCCGCTGGGCGCTCGAGGCGCAGGTGCGCAACGTCACCGACCGCGCCACCGAATACGTGTGGTGGGACACCTCGGCCAACAGCGGCGAGGCGCCGATCGCCGGCCAGTCGCTGCATTCGCGCGGCGCGCCGCGCGCGTTCTCGCTGGCGCTGACCGGCGCGTTCTGAGGGCCGTTCCGATGCGGCGTGCCCGTCTGCTCTGGCTCACCCTGCACCGCTGGCTCGGGCTCGGCCTGGGCCTGTGGTTCGTGCTGCTCGGCTTGAGCGGCAGCGCGCTGGTGTTCTACACCGACCTGGAGCCCTGGTTCGATGCGCGGCTGGCGCCGGTGCCGTCCGCGCAGCCGGTGTCCATCGAGGCGGTGGTGCAGGCGCTGCAGGCGGCGCATCCGCAGCGCACGGCCGGTTTGCGCATCGAACTGCCGGCGCCCGGCCAGGCGCTGGTGACGGCGCGCTACCTGCGCCCGGCCGAGACCGCCGGCCGGTTCTTCGCGCCGCTGCTGGCCACGGTGGACGGCCGCCGCGGCGCGCTGGTGGCCGAACGCTACTGGGGCGCCACGCCGATGACCTGGCTCTACGACCTGCACTACACGCTGCTGCTGGGCGATGCCGGCCGGCAGGCGGTGGCCGTGGCCGGCCTGCTGCTGGTGCTGTCGATGCTGAGCGGCCTGTGGCTGTGGTGGCCGCGCACCGGCCACTGGCGCGAGGCGCTGCGCTTCAAGCGAGCGGCGTCGCCGCAGCGGCGTGTCTACGACCTGCACAAGGTGGCCGGGATCGCGATGCTGCCGGTGCTGCTGGTGCTGGGCTTCACCGGCGCGGTGCTCGGCTGGCCGGCGGTGAGCGAGCCGGTGATCGGCTGGTTCAGCCCGCTGGGCGCCATGCCGCGACCGGTGTCGTCTTCGGAGGCGGCGTTGCCGCGGCTGTCGGCCGATGCGGTGCTGGCGCGGCTGCAGCGGGCCTGGCCCGACGCCCAGCCGCGCTGGATCGACGTGCCGGGCCGCGACCCGCGCGCACCATACCGCGTGCGGCTGCGCTTCCCCGGCGATCCGGGCGATCGTTTCCCGTCCAGCGTGGCCTGGTTCGATGCCCGCACCGGTGCCGTGCTGGCGCTGCGCGGCCCGCAACAGGCCACCGCCGGCGACACCTTCCGGCAGTGGATGCACCCGCTGCATGGCGGCGAGGGTTTCGGGCTGGCCGGGCGCATCGTTGTCTGCGTCGGCGGGCTGGGGCCGCTGGCACTGGCGCTGACCGGCTGGTGGCGCTGGCGGCACAAGCGGCGGGCCGCCGCGCGCCGCCGGGACCTGGCCGCATGAAGCCGCCTGCACAGGGACTGCACAACACCGTGTGCACAGTGGTGGGCCGGCCATCACCTGCGCCCACCCCGTCTGCACACCGCGCTGGCACGATGCTTGGATGACCCCGGGCCGGCCCCCACGACCCCGATCCCGATGCCCCCCACCACCCGCCGCTTGCGCCGCGCGCTCATCCCCCTCGCGGCCTGCGCCGCCTGCCATGCCGTCGCGCACGACGTACCGGAAGACGACGCCATCGCGCTCGACGCGGTGACCATCGCGCGGCACTACGACAACGCGGTCGGTACCGCCGACGCGGCCTCGCAGGGCGTAGTGCGTGCCAGCCTGCTGAAGAGCCGGCCGGCGCTGCGGCCCGGCGAGGTGCTCGAGTTCGTGCCGGGCTTGATCGTCACGCAGCACTCGGGCGACGGCAAGGCCAACCAGTACTTCCTGCGCGGCTTCAACCTGGACCACGGCACCGACTTCGCCACCACGCTGGACGGCATGCCGCTGAACCAGCCCACCCACGGCCATGGCCAGGGCTACACCGACCTCAACTTCCTGATCCCCGAGCTGGTCGAGCGGATCGAGTACCGCAAGGGCCCGTATTTCGCGACGCACGGCGACTTCGCGTCGGCCGGCGCGGCCGACCTGCACTACCGCCGCCAGTTCGACGCCCCGTTCGTGCAGCTCACGCTGGGCGAACGCGGCTACCGCCGCGGCGTGGGCGGGGCTTCGTTCAAGCTGCGCGAGGACACCACGCTGCTCGGTGCGCTGGAGTGGATGCGCCACGACGGCCCCTGGAGCGTGCCCGAAGGCCTGCGGCGCCAGAACGCCGTGCTGACGCTGTCGCACGGCACGCATGCGCGGGGCGGTGCGCTGAGCCTGATGGCCTACGACGCCCGCTGGACCAGCACCGACCAGGTGCCCGAGCGGCTGCTGGCCAGCGGACAGCTCGGCCGCTACGACTCGCTGGACCCCAGCGATGGCGGCAGCACCGGGCGCACCAGCCTCTCCGGCGAATGGCACGACCGCGACGGTGGCGGGGCCACCGAGGTCTCGGCCCATGCGATGCGCCACCGGCTGGCGCTGTACTCCAACTTCACCTATGCGATGGAACGCCCCGCCCGTGGCGACCAGTTCTCGCAGCAGGACGAGCGCAGCGTGTATGGCCTGAAGGCTTCGCGCGCCTGGCAGCACCTGCTCGGCGACCGGGAGGCGCGCACCGAACTGGGTGTGCAGATGCGGCGCGACCTCATCGACGTGGGCCTCTTCGACACCGCGCAGCGCACGGTCCTCGCGACGACCCGGCGCGACCAGGTGCAGCAGACGATGCTGAGCGCCTACGCGCAGCAGCAGCTCGCGTGGACACCCTGGCTGCGCAGCGTGCTCGGCGTGCGGGCCGACCAGCTCCGCGCCATCGTCCACAGCCTCGGCAACGCGGCCAACACGGGCGCCCGCCGTGCGCACCAGCTGTCGCCCAAGCTGTCGCTGATCGCCGGCCCGTGGGCCCGCACCGAGTTCTTCTTCAACGCCGGCCGCGGCCTGCACAGCAACGATGCCCGCGGCACCGCCACCACCGTCGACCCGCGCACCGGCGAGGCGGTGGACAGGGTGCCCGCGCTGGTGGCCTCGCGCGGCTGGGAGCTCGGCGCGCGCACCGAGGTGTTGCCCGGCCTGCAGAGCTCGCTGGCCCTCTGGCACCTGCGCTTCGATTCGGAGCTGGTGTACGTGGGCGACGCCGGCGCCACCGAGCCGCGCGGGGCGAGCCGGCGCCGCGGCATCGAATGGAACAACCGCTGGACGCCGAACCACCACGTGCTGCTCGACGCCGACCTGGCGTGGACCCATGCCCGCTTCGACAACGGCGACCGCATCCCGAACGCGGTGGACGCCGTGGCCTCGGTGGCCGCGACGCTGCGCGACCTCGGCCCGTGGTCGGCCAGCCTGCAGTGGCGCTACCTGGGCACCGGTGCGCTGACCGAGGACAACGCGGTGCGCTCGCGGCTGTCCAGCACCTTCAACCTGCGGCTGTCACGCGCGCTGCAGGACATGCCGGGCCGGCGCGCCACGCTGACGCTGGACGTCTTCAACCTCTTCGACCGCCAGGTGGACGACATCCAGTACCACTACGCCTCGCGGCTGCCCACCGAAGCCGCTCCGGTGGCCGACCGCCACGTGCACCCCGGCGAGCCGCGCAGCGTGCGGGTGGCGTGGAGGAGCACCTTCTGACCGGCGCTCAGCTCGAGCGCCCCGATCGCCAGCCCGACGGGCTCTGCCCGGTCCAGCCGCGGAACGCCCGCGCGAAGCTCTTCTCGTTGCGGAAGCCGCATTCGCCGGCGATCTGCTGGATGGTCTTGCCGGAGCGCCGCAGCAGCGACTCGGCACGTTCGCGCCGGACCTCGTCTTTCAGCGCCTGCAACGACGTGCCCTCGTCGCCCAGCTGCCGGTGCAGCGTGCGCACCGACACGTGCAGGTGCGCCGCCAGCGCCTGCGCGTTCGCGCCCAGCGCGGGCTGGTCGAGCAGCAGGTGGCGCAGTTGCTGGCTCACCCAGCGGTCGCGGCGGTACGGCCGCACGGTGAGCCGCAGGCCGTGCTGCAGCATGCGCTGCAGCGCGGTCTCGTCGCGCGTGGGTTGGAGCGCGAGGTAGCGGCTGTCCAGGTGCAGCGCGGCCCGCGGCGCATCGAAGCCGATCGAGCCGGGGAACAGCCGCGGGTAGACGTCGGCGTGCCGCGGGGGGCCGTACGGGAACTCGGCCCGCAGCACCGGCAGGCGCGAATCGATGAGCCAGCTGGCATAACCGTGCACGTAGCGCAGGCTGCTGAGCAGGCAGAACTCGCGCAGCGCGCCCAGCGGTGCGGCTTCGTCGATGGCCAGCGTCGCCCGTGGTCCGTCCACCCCCAGCGACAGCGTGATGTCCTGCGTGAGCAGCCGGTGGTGCCGGCACCACCGCTGCAGCGCGAGGCCCAGCGTGGGGGCGGTCAGCGAGGCCCGGCTGAGCATCCCGTAGGTGCCCCAGGGCAGCTTGCGCGAGAACCAGCCGAGCGCCTCGTCGTCGAGTTCCTGCATCGCCGCGGCGGACAACGCCTCCATCTGCCCGCTGGTGATGCGCGCGTCCTCCACGGCCAGGAGACTTGGCTCGATCTGTGCCCGTTGCAGCGCCGTTGCCGGGCTCAGCCCGTAGCGCCGATAGGCCGCCACGATGGCCGTGACGAAGGCCATCGGCGTGTGGGCGGAGGGGGCGCGCGGGGCCATGCCGCAGTGTCGTCCGGGTTGGCACGATTTGCAACCAGGTTGGCACCACATGCGGCGCCCGCGTGGGTACGCTCGGGTCGAACACACAAGGAGACACGCACATGGTGGGCCTGGATTTCGACCTGGGGGACGACATCGCGGCGCTGCGCGACAGCGTGCGCGCCTTCGCATTGAAGGAGATCGCGCCGCGCGCCAGCGAGATCGACCGCGACAACCGCTTCCCCGCCGACCTGTGGCGCAAGCTCGGCGACCTGGGGGTGCACGGCATGACCGTCGGCGAGGCCTACGGCGGCGTCGCGATGGGGTACCTGGCGCACATCGTGGCCCTGGAGGAGATCTCGCGCGCCTCGGCCTCGGTGGGGTTGTCGTACGGTGCGCACAGCAACCTCTGCGTGAACCAGATCCACCGCAACGGCAATGACGACCAGCGTGCCCGCTACCTGCCCAGGCTGGTGTCGGGCGAACATGTCGGGGCGCTGGCGATGAGCGAGCCGAACGCCGGCTCCGATGTCGTCAGCATGACGCTGCGCGCCGACAAGCGCGGCGACCGCTACGTGCTGAACGGCAGCAAGATGTGGATCACCAACGGCGGCGATGCCGACACGCTGGTGGTCTACGCGAAGACCGACCCGACCGCCGGCGCCAAGGGCATGACGGCATTCATCGTCGAGAAGGGCTTCAAGGGCTTCTCGAAGGGTCACCACCTCGACAAGCTCGGCATGCGGGGCTCGAACACCTACCCGCTGTTCTTCGAGGACTGCGAGGTGCCCGAGGAGAACGTGCTGGGCGGCGTCGGCAACGGCACCCGCGTGCTGATGAGCGGGCTGGACTACGAACGGGCGGTGCTGTCGGGCGGCCCGCTCGGCATCATGGCCGCCTGCATGGACGCGGTGCTGCCCTACCTGCACGAGCGCTCGCAGTTCGGCCAGCCGATCGGCGAGTTCCAGCTGATGCAGGGCAAGCTGGCCGACCTGTACAGCACCTGGCAGGCCACCCGTGCGTATGTCTACGCGGTGGGCAAGGCCTGCGACAGGTCTGACCACGCGCGCACGCTGCGCAAGGATGCCGCCGGCGCCATCCTGTACTCCGCCGAGAAGGCCACCTGGATGGCCGGCGAGGCGATCCAGGCGCTGGGCGGCGTGGGCTACACCAAGGAGTTCCCGGTCGAGCGGCTGTGGCGCGACGCCAAGCTGTACGAGATCGGTGCCGGCACGTCGGAGATCCGGCGCATGCTGATCGGGCGCGAACTGTTTGCAGAAACGAAGCCATGAGCCAGATCAAGTCCCAGGTCCAGACGCGCTCGGCGGATTTCCAGGCCAACGCTGCGGCGATGCAGGCGCAGGTCGACGACCTGCGCGCCAAGGTCGCCCAGGTGGCGCAGGGCGGTGGCGCCGCGGCCCGCGAGAGGCACACCGCGCGCGGCAAGCTGCTGCCGCGCGACCGCATCGAGCACCTGCTCGATCCCGGCACGCCGTTCCTCGAGGTCGGCCAGTTGGCCGCCCTCGGCCTCTACGGCGACGAGGCGCCCGGTGCCGGCGTGATCGCCGGCATCGGCCGCGTCAACGGCCAGGAGTGCATGGTGGTGGCCAACGATGCCACCGTGAAGGGCGGCACCTACTACCCGCTGACGGTGAAGAAGCACCTGCGCGCGCAGGAGATCGCGCAGCAGAACCGGCTGCCGTGTGTCTACCTGGTCGACTCCGGCGGCGCCTTCCTGCCCAAGCAGGACGAGGTGTTCCCCGACCGCGACCACTTCGGCCGCATCTTCTTCAACCAGGCCAACATGTCGGCACAGGGCATCCCGCAGATCGCAGTGGTGATGGGCTCGTGCACCGCCGGCGGCGCCTACGTGCCGGCGATGAGCGACGAAACCGTGATCGTGCGCGACCAGGGCACCATCTTCCTCGGCGGCCCGCCGCTGGTGAAGGCCGCCACCGGCGAGGTGGTGAGCGCCGAAGACCTGGGCGGCGGCGATGTGCACACCCGCCTGTCCGGCGTGGCCGACCACCTGGCCGACAACGACCCGCATGCACTGGGCATCGCACGCCGCATCGTCGGCCACCTGAACCTGCGCAAGCCGGCGTCGCCGCCGCGCGCCGCCAGCATCGAGGAGCCGGTGTACGACCCGGCCGAACTCTACGGCGTGCTGCCCAACGACACGCGCAAGCCGTACGACGTGCGCGAGGTCATTGCACGGCTGGTCGACGGCTCGCGCTTCGACGAGTTCAAGGCCCGCTACGGCCCGACGCTGGTCACCGGCTTCGCGCAGCTGTACGGCACCACCGTGGGCCTCATTGCCAACAACGGCATCCTGTTCGGCGAGTCGGCCCAGAAGGGCGCGCACTTCATCGAGCTGTGCGCACAGCGCGGCATCCCGCTGCTGTTCCTGCAGAACATCACCGGCTTCATGGTGGGGCGAAAGTACGAGAACGGCGGCATCGCGAAGGACGGCGCCAAGCTCGTGACCGCGGTGGCCACGGCGCAGGTGCCCAAGTTCACGGTGCTGATCGGCGGCTCGTTCGGCGCCGGCAACTACGGCATGTGCGGCCGCGCCTACAGCCCGCGTTTCCTCTGGACCTGGCCGAACAGCCGCATCTCGGTGATGGGGGGCGAGCAGGCGGCCTCGGTGCTGGCCACCGTGCGCCGCGATGGCATCGAGGCCCAGGGTGGGCAGTGGAGCGCCGAAGACGAGGAGGCGTTCCGCGCGCCGATCCGCGCGCAGTACGAACAACAGGGGCATCCGTACTACGCCACGGCACGGCTGTGGGACGACGGCATCGTCGACCCGGCACAGACCCGCCGCGTGCTCGGCCTGTCGCTCGCCGCGTCGCTGAACGCGCCGATCGAACCCACGCGCTTCGGCGTCTTCCGCATGTGACGCCCCACCCCCTACGGCCTCACGGCCGCCCCCTCAAGGGGGCACACCCCTTGGACCGGCAGAGCCGGATCCTCGGGTGTCACTGGAAGGAGGAGCGGTTCATGGAAGACGACATGATCGAGATCGAACAAGCGGACGGCGTGGCCACGGTCTGGATGAACCGGCCCGCGCTGCACAACGCCTTCAACGAAGCGCTGATCGAACAGCTGACCGGCGCCTTCCGCACGCTGGGCGTCGACCCGGCGGTGCGGGTGGTCGTGCTCGGCGGGCGCGGGCGCAGCTTCTCGGCGGGCGCCGACCTGGAGTGGATGAAGCGGCAGGGCGAGGCGCCGCTGCAGGACAACATCGACGACGCCGTGAAGCTCGCGACGCTGTTCCGCACCATCGCCGAGTGCCCGAAGCCGACCGTGGCGCGGGTGCATGGCGCGGCGCTGGCCGGCGGGACCGGCCTCGTCAGTGCTTGCGACATCGCGATCGCATCGCAGTGTGCGCAGTTCGGTGTATCGGAAGTGCGTGTCGGGCTGATCCCGGCCACGATCGGACCGTACCTGCTGCGCGCCATCGGCGAACGCCAGGCCACGCGCTACTTCCAGACCGCCGAGCGCTTCAGCGCCGAGCGGGCGCTGGCGCTGGGCCTGGTGCACGAGGTCGTGCCGGACACCGGGCTGGACGCCAGGGTGCACGAGGTGGTGCAGTCGCTGCTGCTCGGCGCCGTGGGCGCGCAGGCCGCGGCCAAGGCGCTGATCCGAGCCATCGCGGACCAGCCCGTCACCGATGCGCTGGTGCACGACACCGCCGAGCGCATCGCCCGCCTGCGCGGCCTGCCCGAGGCGAAGGAGGGCCTGTCCGCATTCCTCACCAAGCGACCTGCCGCCTGGGCACCCAAGAGCTGAGCGACCACGATGTTCACCAAGATCCTGATTGCCAACCGCGGCGAGATCGCCTGCCGGGTGGTCCAGACGGCGCGCCGCCTGGGCATCCGCACCGTCGCGGTCTACTCCGAGGCCGATGCCGGCGCCCGCCATGTGCGCCTGGCCGACGAGGCCGTGCTGATCGGCCCGCCGGCCGCGCGCGAGAGCTACCTCGTGATCGAGCGCATCCTGCAGGCCGCCAAGGCCACGGGCGCGCAGGCCATCCATCCGGGCTACGGCTTCCTGTCGGAGAACGAAGCGTTTGCCGAGGCATGTGCCCGGGAAGGGCTGGTGTTCATCGGCCCGCCGGTCGAGGCGATCCGCGCGATGGGCTCGAAGAGCGCTGCCAAGGCGCTGATGGAGAAGGCCCAGGTGCCGCTGACGCCGGGCTACCACGGCGAGCGCCAGGAGCCGGAGTTCCTCGCCGGCCAGGCCGAGCGCATCGGCTATCCGGTGCTGATCAAGGCCAGTGCCGGCGGCGGCGGCAAGGGCATGCGGCGGGTCGACCGCGCCGAAGACTTCACCGCCGCGCTGGCCTCCTGCCAGCGCGAGGCCGCCAACGCCTTCGGCTCCGACCACGTGCTGGTCGAGAAGTACGTGCTGCGGCCTCGCCACATCGAGATCCAGGTGTTCGGTGACCGTCACGGCCACTGCGTCTACCTGTTCGAGCGCGACTGCTCGGTGCAGCGGCGCCACCAGAAGGTGCTCGAGGAAGCGCCGGCGCCCGGCATGACCGCAGCCCGCCGCGCCGCGATGGGCCAGGCCGCGGTCGATGCGGCCAAGGCGGTGGGCTACGTCGGCGCCGGCACGGTGGAGTTCATCGCCCACCAGGACGGCTCGTTCTACTTCATGGAGATGAACACCCGGCTGCAGGTGGAGCACCCGGTCACCGAGATGATCACCGGCCTCGACCTGGTGGAGTGGCAGCTGCGCGTGGCCGCCGGCGAGCCGCTGCCGCTGCAGCAGTCGCAGCTTTCGATCCAGGGCCATGCGCTGGAGGCGCGCATCTACGCCGAAGACCCGGACAAGGGCTTCCTGCCCTCCACCGGGCGGCTGCTGCACCTGGCGCCGCCGGCCGCGTCGCGCCATGTGCGCATCGACACCGGTGTCGAGCAGGGCGACGAGATCACGCCGTACTACGACCCGATGATCGCCAAGCTGATCGTCTGGGACGAGCACCGCGACCGCGCGCTGGCGCGGATGCAGGAAGCGCTCGCGCAGTACCGCATCGTCGGCGTGGCGAACAACGTCGAGTTCCTGTCGCGGCTGGTCGGCACCCGCTCCTTCGCCACGGCGGACCTGGACACGGCGCTGATCGAACGGGAAGAGGCCGCGCTGTTCCCGCCGGCGCGCGAAGCGCCGGCCGAGGCCTGGTGGCTGGCCGCGCTGGGCGAATTGTCGATGGCGAAGCCGGGCCGGTCGGACATGGGGCCCTTCGATGCCGGCGATGGCTGGCGGCTGAACGGGACGGCTCGCCGCTGGCTGCAGCTGCGGCTGGGCGAGCAGCAGCGGGGCGTGCAGGTCGAACACCGCGGGGAGGGCTACCGGCTGTCGATGGAGGTCGACGGCGCACGGTCCGCGGTCGACGTGCAGGCCCGCTTCGAAGCGGACGGCCGCGTCGTGGCGCAGCTCGGCCCCCGCCGCCTGCGGGCCGCGGTGCTGGTGCACGGCGAGCGGCGCACCGTGTTCTTCGACGGGCGCTCATACGCCTTCGTGCATGTCGACCCGCTGCAGGGCGGTGCGGGTGGCAACGAGGCCCACGGCGGCCTGGTCGCGCCGATGCCCGGCAAGGTGATCGCCTGGGCGGTCGAAGCAGGCGCCACGGTCGAGAAGGGCGCGCCGCTGCTGGTGCTGGAGGCGATGAAGATGGAACACACGCTGGTCGCGCCGGCCGCCGGCACCGTGAAGGCGTTCCGCTTCGCGCCGGGCGAACAGGTGGGCGACGGCGCCGAGTTGGTCGACTTCGAGGTCCGCACGTGAGCGCCGCCCCGACGGTCCGCATCGTCGAAGTGGGCCCGCGCGATGGCCTGCAGAACGAGGCGCGGCGCGTCGAAACGGCGATGAAGGTGGAGCTGATCGAGCGCCTCGTCGCGGCCGGCCTGCAGGAGATCGAGGCCACCTCGTTCGTCTCGCCGAAGTGGGTGCCGCAGATGGCCGACCCACGCGAGGTGATGGCAGCCGTCCAGCGGCGGGCGGGGGTGACCTACCACGCGCTGACGCCGAACCTGAAGGGCTTCGAGGCGGCCGTCGAAGCCGGTGTGGACCACGTGGCGGTGTTCGCCGCGGCCTCCGAGGCCTTCTCCCGGCGCAACATCAACTGCAGCATCGCCGCATCCCTGCAGCGCTTCGAGCCGGTGTTCGCGGCCGCGAAGACCCGCGGCGTGCGGGTGCGCGGCTACGTGTCCTGCGTGGTCGGCTGTCCGTACGAAGGCCCGGTGGACCCGCAGCGCGTGGCCGACGTAGCGCGTTCGCTGCTCGAGCTGGGCTGCTACGAGGTGTCGCTGGGCGACACCATCGGCGTGGGCACGCCCGCCAGCGTGCTGCGCATGCTGCAGGCCGTGGCCCGCGTCGTCCCGCCCGAGCGCCTGGCCGGCCATTACCACGACACCTACGGCATGGGCGTGGCCAACGTGGCCGCGTCGTACGACTTCGGGCTGCGCTGCTTCGATGCGTCCGTCGCCGGCCTGGGCGGCTGCCCCTATGCCCGCGGCGCGTCCGGCAACGTCGCCACCGAAGACGTGGCCTACCTGCTGGCCGGCCTGGGCGCCGACACCGGTGTCGACTTGCCGGCGCTGGCCGCCGTGGGCGAGTGGATCAGCCAGGCGCTGGGCCGGCCCAATGAGTCGCGGGTCGGCGCGGCGCTGCGGGCCTCCATTCGGTAACACGGATGGCGGCATGGGCCCCGGCCGCTCGGCTCGTCTGGGTGCGTCCATAGAAACCCCATGGGCCGTCGGCCAGTGCTCGCCTATTATTCAAACGATCGTTTGATAAGGATGGGCAGCATGTTTGTTCGGAACGCGTGGTACGGCGCAGGCTTCTCGCACCAGTTGGTGGCGGGACAGCTGCACCCGGTCGAGATCATCGGCGAGCCGGTGGTGCTGTGGCGGGACACGGGCGGGCGCGCCATCGCGTTCGAAGACCGCTGTGCCCACCGGCTGGCGCCGCTGTCGATGGGCCGGCTCGAAGGGGATGCCCTGCGCTGCCTGTACCACGGTGTGCTCTTCGATGCGACGGGGCAGGGGGTGCAGGTGCCCGGCCAGCCGAAGCCCTCCGAAGGCATGCGGGTGCGCCGGTACCCGGTCCATGAACAGGAAGGCTGGCTGTGGGTCTGGATGGGCGAGCCGGCATTGGCAGATGTGACGCTGGTGCCGGCCGCATTGGCCCTGTCGGACGAGCGCTGGACGCTGGGCGGCGCCCAGGTCGACTACGTCGCGAACTACGAGCTCATCAACGACAACCTCTGCGATTTTTCGCATGTCACCTTCGTGCACCTGAACTCGTTCGGCGGCGGCCACGAAGGGGTGGTCGACGCCTTCGCGGCACGCCCGCACATCGAGCCGCTCGAGCGCGGCATCCGCGTCACGCGGTGGGCGGAGAACGTCGCAGCGCCCCCGTTCCTCGCCACCGCCAGCGTCGACGGCCGGCTCGACCTGTACCAGACCTACGACTACCTGGTGCCCGGTGTGCTGCTGATGTGGGGCGGCCTGTTCCCGGTGGGCACCGCGAAGGCCTGCCGCCTCGAGAAGCCCACGGCGGAGCCGCTGCACTGCAACTTCTCGTCGCAGGTGGTGACGCCGATCGACGCGCAGCGCACGCGCTACTACTTCACCTGGGGGCCGGCGACACGCGAGAACCGGCCGTTCCTGAAGGACGTCATGGTGCAGCTGGCCTCCACTGCCTTCGAGGAGGACCGACTGATGATCGAGGCGCAGCAGCGATCGCTGAACCGCACCGCCACCGTGACGATGCAGCCGACGGTGCATGACCGGGGGCCCAACCTGATGCGCGGCGTGATCCGCCGGCTCGTCGAACAGGAGGCCTGAACGCCGCCCCTGCCGAGGCTATCTTTCGATAGGTGGCGCGGGGCGATGCAGTTCCTATTCTCAATCGGCGCAAACAGCGGTCCTGCACCGCTGGCCTTGCGAGCCACTGCGCGACAGCGCACGCCGACGCCGTCGGCGCATCAACGATTGAGGAGACAGGAACGTGGAGTCCAACCAACAATGGGCGGCCGGATCGGCTGCTGCATCCCCGGCTTCCCTCCGGCGCCGGACAGGCCCGGCAGGCGGCGCCTTGCGCGCGGTGTCGGCAGCCTCGCTGGCCTGTCTGGCGCTGGCTTCGGCCCAGGCGGCGGAGCTGGACACCGGCTCGGACCTGAAGCTGCGCTGGGACAACACGCTGAAGTACTCGGTCGGCACCCGCCTCAGCGACCCGAATGCGCTGAACCTCGGCGCCGTCAACGGCGATGATGCCGCCCGCAACTTCAGCAAGAACGACCTGATCACCAACCGCGCCGAGTTCCTCAGCGAGCTCGACGCGCGGTACCACAACTTCGGCTTCCAGCTCAGCGCGGCCGGTTGGTACGACGCGGTCTACACCGGCAGCACCGGCAACACCTCGCAGGCCACGTTCAACCCGTCGTCGGTGCCGGTGGGCGAGTTCCCGGACGACGTGAAGAAGATCGCCGGTCGTCGCATCGAGCTGCGCAACGCGTTCGCGCTGGGCCAGTTCGACGTGGCCGGCGCGCCGGTGGCGGTGCGGTTGGGTCGCCACACCGTGCTGTGGGGCGAGAGTCTGTACTTCACCGACAACGGCATCGCCGCCGGCATGGCGCCGGTGGACGCGTACAGCGCGCTGGGCGTGCCGTCGCTGCAGGCCAAGGAGGTGTTCATGCCGACCAACCAGCTGTCGGCCGCCGCCATCCTCGGCAACTTCACGCTCGAGGGCTACTACCAGCTCGAATGGCGCAAGACCCGCATCCCGCCGGCCGGCACGTTCTTCTCGCCGGTGGACCTGCTCGACGCCGGTGGCGAACGGGTCTTCACGCCGTTCGGCCCGTCGCCGCGCGGCGCCGACCAGAAGCCGGACAAGGCGCAGTTCGGCCTGGCGCTGAAGTGGCGGCCCGACGCCTTCCCGGTCGACTTCGGCCTGTATGCGCTGCGCTACAACGACAAGACGCCCTCGGTGGTCTCGTCGCTGACCACCGGCCAGTACTACCTGACCTACAAGGAAGGGATCAAGATGTACGGCCTCAGCGCGACCACGACGCTGGGCTCGACCAACCTGGGTGCGGAGGTGTCGTATCGCCAAGGCGTGCCGCTGGTCACCAACACGCCGGCGCTGCTGCTGGGCGGGCCGCCGATCGACAACAGCAACCCGGTCTACCCGGTGGGCGACTCGGTGCACTACCAGCTGTCGGCCATCTATGCCGGCAAGGCCGGCTGGTTCTGGGACAACATGTCGATCGCCGGCGAGATCGGCGGCCACCAGCTGTCGCGCATCACCGCCAACGCGGCCAACCTCGATGGCACGCGTGACCGCCACGCCTTCGGCATGCGCGGCACGCTGTCGTTCGACTATTACCAGGTGCTGCCGGGCCTCGACCTGACCGTGCCGCTGACCGTGGGCTACAACCCGATGGGCAAGTCGCCGATCAGCACCGCGTTCAACACCTACGGCTCGCACCGCGGGGCCGACGTCACGCTGGGCCTCACCGGCGTCTATGCGCTCAAGTACCGCGGCGGCCTCAGCGTGACCCGCTTCTACGGCAAGGAGGCGCAGAACCTCTACCGCGACCGCAGCTTCGCCACGGCCTACGTGTCGATGTCGTTCTAACTCCGCAGGAGACCTCGCAATGTCCACTTCCTCCCGCAAGGCCGCTTTGGCGCTGGTGTTCCTGCCCGCGCTGATCGCCACTGCCGCACACGCCGCCGTCAGCGCGGCCGATGCCGAGAAACTGAAGAGCACGCTGACGCCGCTGGGCGCCGAGAAGGCCGGCAACGCCGCCGGCACCATCCCCGCGTGGGATGGCGGCTGGAAGGGCTCTCGCCCTGCCGGCCTGAAGGCCGGCGAGGTCGGCAAGGATCCGTTCCCCGACGACAAGCCGGTGCTGAAGATCACCGCGAAGGACCTCGACAAGTACAACGCCAACCTGTCGGAGACCACCAAGACGCTGCTGAAGACCTATCCGGACTTCTACGTCAACGTCTACCCGACGCGCCGCACCGGCGTGGCGCCGCAGTGGGTGTACGACAACACCTTCAAGAACGCCACCACTGCCGAGCTGAGCGACGGCAACCTGAAGGTGTCCAACGCCTACGGCGGCACGCCGTTCCCGATCCCGAAGACCGGCGGCGAGATCATCTGGAACCACTTCCTCTCGTGGAAGGGCGGTGCGGTCAGCACGTACTACAACATGCACCTGATCACCGCCGACGGGCGCCGATCGCTCGCCAGCGAGATCGACATCGTCGAGCAGTACCCGTACTACATCCAGAACGGCAAGGACAAGTTCGACGGCAACTGGTGGCTGCACAAGGGCACCACCACCGCGCCGGCCCGCAGCAACGGCGAGGCGCTGATCGGCCGCTGGCCGCTGGACCTGGCGGCCAAGGAGCCGGGCAGCTGGCAGTACATGCCGGGGCAGCGCCGCGTGCGCAAGCTGCCCAACGTCAACTACGACACGCCGAACTTCTACATGTCCGGCGTTACGCAGTTCGACGAGGCCTACGGCTTCTTCGGCAAGCCCGACCAGTACGACTGGAAGATCGTCGGCAAGCAGGAGATGTACGCGCCCTACAACAGCAACAAGATCAACGGCATGCCGGTCGACGACCTGGTCGACAAGCACACGCTGAAGCCCGAACACCAGCGCTGGGAGCTGCACCGCGTGTGGGTGGTCGAAGGCACGCTGCTGCCGGGCAAGCGCAACGTGGTGCCCAAGCGCCGGGTCTATGTCGACGAGGACACCTGGAACATCCTGTTGTCCGACCAGTGGGACGCGCAGGGCAAGCTGTGGCGCGGCATGATCGGTTACCCGATGGTCGCCTATGACGTGCCGGCCGTGATCCCGCTGCCGTTCGCGACCTGGGACTTCCAGCAGCGCGCCTGGTCGTTGGCCGGCTTCGTCCAGAAGTACGCGCCGATCACGCCGAAGCCGGACAACTTCTTCAACCCGGACACGATGGCCCAAGATGCCCTGCGCTGATCGAGCACGGCGTGCCGCATCGGCCATGCTGATGGCACTGATGGGGGCGGCTGCGGCCGCCGCCGAGCCCGCGCCGGCCCGTCCGACGATGCTGGACCGCCCGGCGGTCTTCACCGTCGAGGCGGCCCGGCAGGGCCTGCTGCTCGGGCTGGCTGCGGCCGGCCCGCGCGTGGTGGCGGTGGGCGAGGGAGGGCACGTGATCCTGTCGGATGACGGCGGCGCCACCTGGCGCGCCGCCCGCAGCGTGCCCACCAGCGCGACGCTCACCGCGGTGCGCTTCGCCGATACCCGCACCGGCTGGGCCGTGGGCCACCTCGGCGTGGTGCTGCGCACCGAGGACGGCGGCGAGACCTGGATGCGCCAGCTCGATGGCGTGCAGGCTGCGGCGTTGACGCTGCAGGCCGTGCGCGCCCGCGTGGGCGACGCCCCGGCGGAGCCTCAGCGCATGGCGCTGAGGCTGGCCGAACTGTCGGTGGCGGACGGGCCGAACAAGCCCTTCCTCGCGCTGCGGACCGACGGGCCGCAGCATGCGCTGGTGTTGGGCGCGTTCGGTCTGGCACTGGAGACCCGCGATGGTGGACGCACCTGGTCCTCGGTGGCCGAGCGCTTCGACAACGACCGCGGCAGCCACTACTACGGCGTGGTGGCCGACGGTGAACAGCTCTGGCTCGCCGGCGAGCAGGGCCTGCTGATGCGTCCGGCGGCCGGCGGGCGCAGCCAGGCGGTGACCTCGCCATACCCCGGCACGCTGTTCGGCCTGCTGCGCACGCAGGATGGCGGGCTGGTGGCCTATGGCCTGCGCGGCACCGTGCTGCGCTCGGCCGACGGCGGTGCGAGCTGGCAAAAGGTGGCCAGCGGCGCCGAGGTCTCGTTCCAGGCCGGCGCGGTGCTGCCCGATGGCACGCTGGTGCTCGCCAACGAGATCGGCCAGCTGTTCGTCAGCCGCGACCACGGCCGCCACCTGACCGCGCTGAACCTGCACCTGCCGCCGGTGGCTGACCTGCTGGCATTGAACGACAAGCGGCTGCTCGCGGCCGGCCCGCGCGGTGTGCAGCCGGTGGACCTGAGCGGCCAGAAGGCATTGCAATGAAGTCCCTGGATCCCGTCGACGGCCCGCTGCCCAGCGCCGACGACTTCTCGCGCGACAGCGGCTCCTTCCTGGAGCGGCTGCTGTTCAACAACCGCCTGCTGGTGCTGGTGCTGTGCGTGATCGTCACCGCGGTGCTCGGATTCACCGCGCGCAAGGTCGAGTTGAACGCCAGCTTCGAGGCGGTCATTCCCACGAAGCACCCGTTCATCCAGAACTACCTGCGCCACCAGGGCGAGCTGCGCGGCCTGGGCAACACGCTGCGCATCGTCGTGGAGACCACGGGTGACTCGATCCTCGACCCGGCCTACCTGAAGACGCTGCAGCAGATCAACGACGAGGTGCTGCTCATCCCGGGCGTCGAGCGCTCGTACATGGCGTCGCTGTGGACCCGCGGCGTGCGCTGGATCAGTGTCACCGAGGCCGGCCTGGACGGCGGCCCGGTGATGCCCGACAGCTACGACGGCTCGCCCGCGTCGCTGCAGGAGCTGCGCGGCAACATCCTGCGCTCGGGCCAGGTCGGCAGCCTGGTGGCCAACGACTTCAAGTCGAGTTCGATCATCGTGCCGCTGCTCGACTACGACGCGCAGGCCCAGCAGCCGCTGGACTACAGCGCGCTGTCGAAGCGCATCGAGGAGATCCGCGCCAAGTACGAGAGCCGAGACGGCAACAGCGGGGTGCGCATCCGCGTCGTCGGCTTCGCCAAGGTGATGGGTGACCTGATCGACGGCCTCGGCGGCATCCTGACCTTCTTCCTGATCGCCGTGGCCATCGCCACCGCGATGGTGTACTGGTTCAACCGCTGCGTGCGCAGCACCGTGCTGGTGGTCGTGTGCTCCATCGTCGCGGTGGTGTGGCAGCTCGGGCTGCTGCCGCTGCTGGGTTTCCGGCTCGACCCGTATTCGATCCTGGTGCCGTTCCTGGTGTTCGCCATCGGCATGAGCCACGGCGCGCAGAAGATGAACGGCGTGATGCAGGACATCGGCCGCGGCCTGCCGCGCCTGGCGGCGGCGCGCAACACCTTCCGCCGCCTGTTCTTCGCCGGCTTCACCGCGCTGGTGTGCGATGCGGTGGGTTTCGCGGTGCTGTGGGTGGTCGAGATCAAGGCCATCCACGACCTGGCGCTGATCGCCAGCCTGGGCGTCGCGATCCTGATCTTCACCAACCTGATCCTGCTGCCGATCCTGCTCACCTACACCGGCGTCAGCCCCCGGGCAGCGAAGCGTGCGCTCGACCAGGAGACCGTGGCGCTGACCAGCGACCGCAAGGCCGGCCTGTGGCGCTTCCTCGACCTGTTCACGCAGCGCCGCTGGGCCACCGTCGCGCTGGTGGTGGCGGTGGTGATGGGCGTGATCGGCCTGCGCATCTCGTCGCAGCTGCAGATCGGCGACCTGCAGGCCGGTGCGCCCGAGCTGCGCCAGACCTCGCGCTACAACGTCGACAACGCCTACGTCGCGTCGCACTACTCGACCAGCAGCGACGTGATGGCGGTGATGGTGGAAACGCCGCGCGACCAGTGCGCCGACTACGAGACGCTGATGAAACTCAGCGACCTGCAGTCGCGGCTGCGCTCGGTGCCCGGCGTCGAGGCGAGCAATTCGCTGGCCGACCTGGCGCGCCAGATGGGCTCCGCCTACAACGAGGGCAGCTTCAAGTGGGCCGAGATCGTGCCGAACCAGTCGGCGCTGAACTCGATCCTGACCCAGGCGCCGCGCGGCCTGTTCAACGACGACTGCAACCTGCTGACGCTGTACGTCTACCTGGCCGACCACAAGGCGGCGACGCTGGAGCGCACCGTCGCGGTGGTGCAGGACTTCGCGAAGGCGCACGACAATGCACAGGTGCGCTTCCTGCTGGCCGCGGGCAACGCCGGCATCGAGTCGGCCACCAACCAGGTCGTCAAGCAGACCAGCAACGTGATGCTGTACGGCGTCTATGCCGCGGTGATCTTGCTGACGCTGCTGGCGTTCCGCTCGTGGCGCGCGGTGGTGGTGGCGGTGGTGCCCCTGGTGCTGACCTCGATCCTGGCCGAGGCACTGATGGTGGCGCTGGGCATCGGTGTCAAGGTGGCCACGCTGCCGGTGGTGGCGCTGGGCGTGGGGATCGGCGTCGACTACGCGCTGTACATCCTCAGCGTCACGCTGCAGCTGCTGCGCCAGGGCAAGTCGCTCTCGGAGGCGTACTACCACTCGCTGTTGTTCACCGGCCGGGTGGTGATGCTGACCGGCTTCACGCTGGCCGCGGGCGTGGCCACGTGGATCCTCTCGCCCATCAAGTTCCAGGCCGACATGGGGCTGCTGCTGGCCTTCATGTTCCTGTGGAACATGCTGGGCGCGCTGATCCTGGTGCCGGCGCTGGCGGTGTTCCTGCTGCCGCAGCGGCGTGCGGCGGCGGCCTCCAGTGGGTCTGCCGCTGCTTCTTCCTCTTCTGTGGGAGCGGCTTCAGCCGCGATGCCTGCCACCCCACGAGCCCATCGCGGCTGAAGCCGCTCCCACAAACTTCCACACCGCAGACGGAGGGTTAACCCCTCCTATCTTCCGGCAGGTGCCGCGGCGGGATCGGCGCGGGACGATGCGTCCATGCTGTCCTTCACCTACCAAGCGCTGCCCACCCGGGTGGTCTTCGGCCGCGGCACCGTCGAGCGGCTGGCGGATGAAATCCAGGCGCTGGGCTGCCGGCGGGTGGCGCTGCTGACGACGCCCGGCCAGCGCCGGCTGGCCGAGCAGGTGGCCCCCCTCCTCGGCGAGTGCGTGGGCGGCACCTGGGCCGAGGCGGTGATGCACACGCCGGTGGCGGTCACCGAGGCGGTGCTCGGGCAGCTGAGCGGCATCGACGGCCTGGTCGCGCTGGGCGGCGGCTCGGCGATCGGCCTGGCCAAGGCGCTGGCGCTGCGTACCGGCCTGCCGCAGCTGGTGGTGCCCACCACCTACGCCGGCTCCGAGGCCACGCCGATCCTCGGCGAGACCCGCGACGGCCGCAAGACCACGCAGCGCACGCTGGCGGTGCTGCCCGAGGTGGTGCTGTACGACGTCGACCTGACGCTCGGCCTGCCGGTGGAGGTCAGCGCCGCCTCCGGGCTGAACGCCATCGCCCATGCCGCCGAGGCGCTCTACGCCCGCGACGGCAACCCGCTGATCGCGCTGCTGGCCGAGGACGGCATCCGCCAGCTCGCCCAGGCGCTGCCGGCGATCGTGGCCGACCCGCAGGACCTCGCAGCTCGCAGCGCCGCGCTGTACGGCGCGTGGGCCTGCGGCACCTGCCTGGGCGCAGTGGGCATGTCGCTGCACCACAAGCTCTGCCACGTCCTCGGCGGCAGCTTCGACCTGCCGCATGCCACCACGCACGCCATCGTGCTGCCGCATGCGCTGGCCTACAACGCCGCTGCCGCGCCCGAGGCGATGCGACGCATCGCCGCCGTCTTGGGCACACAGGACGCGCCGGCCGGCCTGCACACGCTGCTGCAGCGGCTTTTCCTGCCGACCGGCCTGCGCCAGCTCGGGTTGCGCGAGGGCGACCTCGACCGCGCCGTCGCCGAGGCCTGCGCGCAGCCGTACTGGAACCCGCGCGCCATCGAGGCTGCGCCGCTGCGCCGCCTGCTGCAGCGCGCCTGGACCGGCGAGGCACCGGTCCACGACTGAATCACTTCCGGAGAAGAACCGCATGTCCACGACCCCTCTCGCCCTGGGCTTCATCGGCCTGGGCAACATGGGCGGCCCGATGGCCGCCCGCCTGCTGGCCGCCGGCCATGCCGTGACGGTCTGCGACCCGTCGCCGGCCGCCATCGACAAGCTGCGCGCCGCCGGTGCGGGCGTTGCGGCCACCGCCGCCGAGGTGGCCGATGCCGCCGACGTGGTCTTCGCCAGCCTGCCCACGCCCGAGGTGCTGGAGCAGGTCGCACTGGGCCCGCAGGGCGTGACCACCGGCCGCCGCGTGCGGCTGTTCGTCGACCTGTCGACCACCGGCCCGCGCATGTCGGCCAAGGTGGCCGCCGCACTGGCCGCACAGGGGCGCGTGCAGATGCTCGACTGCCCCGTCAGCGGCGGCGTGGCCGGTGCCACCAAGGGCACGCTGACGCTGATGGTTGCCGGTCCCCGCGCCGCCTACGACGAACTGCAGCCGCTGCTGCAACTGCTCGGCAAGCAGTTCTACGTCGGCCCGCAGCCTGGCCAGGGCCAGACCGTGAAGCTGGCCAACAACCTGATGTCGGCCGCCGCGCTGGCGGTGAGCTGCGAGGCCCTGGTGATGGGCGCCCGCGCCGGGCTCGACCCGCAGGTGATGGTCGACGTCATCAGCGTCAGCAGCGGCCGCAACGCGGCGCTCACCGACAAGGTGCCCAAGCACATCCTCAGTCGCAACTTCGACTTCGGCTTCTCCACCGGTCTGTCGCACAAGGACACGCGGCTGTGCGTGGAGGAGGCCGAGGCGATGGGCCTGCCGATGGTCATCGGCACGGCGGTGCGCCAGGTGCTGACGATGACCAAGGCCGAGTTCGGCGCCGAGTCCGACTTCACCAACATGATCCGGCTGTTCGAGCAATGGGCCGATGTCGAGGTACGCCTCACCGCACCGCAGGCCTGAATTGCCTTCCTCCCTTCAGACAAGGACCCCCATGACCGACACCACCCCCCTGTTCGACAAAGGCTTCGAGATCCGCAAGGCCGTGCTCGGCGCCGAACACGTCGAACGCTCCTGGGCCAATGCCGACGACTACAACCGCCCGATGCAGGCGCTGGTCACCGAGTATTGCTGGGGCGCCATCTGGGGCCGCGACGACCTGCCGCGCGAAATCCGCAGCATGCTGAACATCGCGATGCTCACCGCGCTGAACCGGCCGCACGAGCTGAAGCTGCACGTGCAGGGCGCGCTGCGCAACGGCGTGACGCCCGAGCAGGTGCGCGGCATCCTGATGCAGGCGGCGATCTACTGCGGCGTGCCGGCGGCGCTGGATTCGTTCCGCGTCGCCTGCGACGCGATCAAGACCTTCGAGGCCGCCTGAGCCCGGCCATGAGCGCGCCGACGCTGCCGCACTGGGAGGTGTACGCGCTGCGCTACGCCACCGTGGCGCGGCAGCGGCGCGACAACTTCGTCAGCGCGCCGCCGGGCGACCCGCACGACGGCGCGATGCCGATGGACTACTACGTCTGGCTGCTGCGCGACGGCAACCGCTGCGTGCTGGTCGACACCGGCTTCAACGCCGCGGCGGCCCGCGAGCGGCGGCGCGAGTTCCTGCGTTGCCCCATCGACGCGCTGCAGTCGCTCGGGGTCGTCCCGTCGCAGGTGCACGACGTGATCCTCACGCACCTGCACTACGACCACGCCGGCAACGTCGACCGGCTGCCGCAGGCGCGTTTCCATCTGCAGGAAGCCGAGATGCAGTACGCCACCGGCCGCTACATGTGCCTGCACGCGCTGCGCCACTCGTACAGCGTGGCAGACCTCAAGCACCTGCTCGACGGCCTGTGGCAAGACCGTGTGGCCTACCACCGCGGCGACACCCCCTGGGCGCCCGGCATCGAGTTGCTGCACGTGGGCGGCCACACACCAGGCCTGCAGGCGGTGCGCGTGCACACCGCGCGAGGCTGGCTGGTGCTGGCTTCGGACGCGGCGCACTTCTACGCCAACGCGCAGCAGGGTGCACCGTTCCCGATCGTGCACGACGTCGGCGCCATGCTCGAAGGCCACCGACGGCTGCTGGCGATCGCCGGCGACGAATCCCGCTTCATCCCCGGCCATGACCCACTGGTGCGCCGGCGCTTCACCCCACTGCCCGACAGCGGCGGCGAAACCTTGGCGCTGCACCAGGACCCATTGCGATGAAGTAGCGAATGTCCCCCTACCGCCGGTCATCGAATCGGCGTTGAATGCTGGCACAACGGACGAGGCCCCGGTAAGGGGCCCGCGAAGGAGACAAGCCCATGCAAGCACAACTCGACCGTCGTGCGGCCGCACCCGCCGCCGCCTCCGCCTCCTCGAAGGGCGCACCCCGCCGCCATCGTCGGCCGCTGGAAGGCCGGGGCCGCGACCTGATCGAGCGGCCCGCACTCGTCGATCGCCTGCTGGCGCCGGCCACGCCGATCACGCTGGTCAAGGCCCCCGCGGGCAGCGGCAAGACGGTGCTCCTGGCGCAGGCCTGGCGACGGCTCGAAGCGCAAGGCGAGGGTGTGCTGTGGCTGTCGCTGACGCCATCGGACGCCCGTTGCGAGCGGCTGCTGAGCCATCTGCAGGCGGTGTTCGACGAGGCTGGCCTGGCGCTGGCGGGCGCATCAGCCGGGCCGCACGGGCCCGCCGATCAGGGCGGCGAATTGGCCGACCGGCTGGCCGCGGCCGACCGCCCCGTGACCCTCTTCATCGACAACCTGCAGCTGCTGGAAGGCAGCCCCGCGCTGGCGCTGGTGCAGGGCTTGGTGCTGGGAGTCAGCGACCGCCTGCGGCTGGTGCTGGCCACCCGGACCGCCCTGTCGTTGCCGCTGGCGCGGCTGCGCGCGCAGGCGCAGCTGCAGGTTCTGACCGGTGTCGACCTGGCGTTCACCGTGCCTGAGGCGGCCTCGCTGCTGGCCCGGCACGGCGGCGACTGGCCCGAGGCCTGGTGCACCGAGCTGCACCGGCGCAGCGAGGGCTGGGCGGCCGGGCTCTGCCTGCTCGGGCAGTGCCTGGCGGAGGCGCCCCAGCAGCTCGGTGCCGACAGGCTTGCCCAGTGCACCGGCGAGCTGCCCGCGCTGGCCGACTATTTCGACCAGGAGGTGGTGGGCCCGCTCGCCCGGGAGGACGCGGCGCTGGAGCCCTTCCTGCTGCAGGTGTCGGTGCTGGAGCAGCTGTCTCCCGCACTGTGCGAGGCGGTGACGCTGCGCCACGATGGCCAGGCGCTGTTGGAACAGGTGGTCGCCCGCGGCGCGCTGGTGGCCGCGGCCGATCCGCAGGCGCACTGGTACCGGATGAACACGCTCTTCGCGCAGTACCTGCGGCGGCGTCTGCGCGAGAGCGCGCCGGCGCAGCGCCGGCTGCTGCACCAGCGCGCCAGCACCTGGATGCAGGGCGAGCGGCGCTACGTCGAAGCGTTCGACCACGCCATGCTGGCCGGCGAGCCCGAACGTGCGGCGCGCATCTTCGACACCGAGATCCTCGACTCCTGGTGTGCCGGCACCTTCGGCTCGCCACGGGTGGACCTGCTCACGATGTGCGGCCGCATCCCGCCGCAGATCAAGCACCGCTATCCCCGCATCATGCTGCTGGAGGCCTGGCGACGCGACGTGCTGTGGCAGTTCGAGGGCTCCAAGGAGTTGCTCGACATCACCCGCCGGCAGCTCGCGCGCATCGAGTCGGAGGGCGCCGAGAGCCCCGAGTCGGTGGAGAGCCTGCGCGGGCTGTTGCGGCACGGCGAGATGATGCTGTCGCTGGTGGGCGACGAGCCGCTGCAGGCCGAGGTGCAATGCGAGCACCTCCTGCGCGACTACCCGCAGGCCAACCCGTACGTGAAGGCCAGCTTCTACTCGTCGCTGCTGACCGCGCAGCGCGAGCAGTACAAGCTCAGCGGCGCTGAACGCCTGGCCGCGCTCGCACGCGAGTATTGCGTGCGTGCCGGCGAAGGCCCGATCGCGGTGTTCTCGGAAGCATCGATCTTGCCGGTCTTCATGATGATGGGCCGCACCGAGACGGCGCTGCGGTCCTTGCATGCCGCGCTGGCGGTGGCCGAGCGGCTGGGCGGCGGGGGCGGCGCACTGGGCTCGATCGTCGCGCTGCTCGCGGCGGACATGCACTACGAGCGCAACGAGCTCGACCAGGCGCAGGCGCTGATCGACCAGTACCTGCCGCATGGCACCGTCTGCGGCTTCGTCGACCAGCTGATCGCCGGCTGGGGCGTCGCCGCCCGGCTGCACCGCCACCAGGGTCAGGCCGAGGCCGCCGAGGCGGTGCTGCACGAGGCGATCTCGTTCGCCCGCATGCACGGCTTCGAGCGGCTGCGCGTCAACGCCGCCGGCGAACTGGTGCGGCTGTTGCTCGGGCAGGGCCGCTTCGAGGAGGTTGACCGGCTGGCGCGCGAGCACCAGATCGACGGCGAGGCCCGCACGCTGCTGCCGGGCAAGGGCACCACCACGCGCGACGAGGCCCGGGCCCTGGCGTGGACGCGCATCGCGTTGTCGCACAACCAACTCGCCGAGGCGCACGCGGTGGCCAAGCACTGGCGCAACTTCCTGGAGGCTGCCGGCGCCGTGCGCCCGCTGCTGCGCTGGGAGCTGGTGATGGTGCACCACGCGCTGCTGTCGGGCGACACGCGCGCGGCGCAGCGCCTCCTGCGCCGCGCCATCGCGCTGGCAGTGCCGGGCCGGCTGGTGCGCAGCTTCCTCGACGAGGGCACGTGGCTGGAAGGGTTGCTGCGCAAGCAGGGCGAGACGCAGTCGCACGGCGGTGACCTGCGCTGCGACGCCTTCGCGGCCGAGCTGCTCGCCGCATTCGACGCTCAGCACGGCCGTCGCAAGACCACCGCGATGGCGGTGGACAGCGAGTCGCTCGGCGGCATCTACGGTGCGTTGAGCCCGCGCGAGGTCGAGATCCTGTCGCTGGTGGCCGGTGGGCTGCTGAACCGCGAGATCGGTGAGAAGCTCGGCATGACCGAGGGCTCGGTCAAGTGGTACCTGCAGCGCATCTACGACAAGCTCGGCGTGCGCCGCCGCTCGCAGGCGATGGACCGGGCGGTCAAGATGGGCATCATCGCTGGATGAACCGCCGCGGCGTGGCGGTACTCACAGGTCCTCTGGCGCGGTGCGCGCCGTCGCGGTTGAATGGCCGGGTGAGGAGACCCGCATGACCGTCCAGCTCGATCCTGCCAGCGCCGCCGCTGCGGCCCCCCTGCGACGCCGCCGCCCGCTGGAAACCATCGGTGGGCGGGACTTGCTGGATCGCCCGACGTTGCGCGAGCGTCTGCTGCAGGGCCATGTCGCCGTGACGCTGGTGCGGGCACCGGCGGGCAGTGGAAAGACGGTGCTGCTGGCGCAGGCTTGGCAGGCACTGCAGGAGGGAGTCGAGCCTGCGCTGTGGGTGGCGCTCGGCCGATCCGATCGCAAGCCTGCACGGTTGCTGGCGCACCTGCGGGAGGTGCTTGCTGCCGGCGGCATGGCACTGCCCCCGTTGGAGGAAGACGACCCGCTCTCGGCCGGAGCCGAACTGGCCGACCGGCTGGCCTCGTCGGAGCACCGCTGTACGTTGTTCGTCGACGACCTGCAGTGGCTCGAAGGCAGCCCGGCACTGCAGGTGGTGCAGGGCCTCGCGCAGGGCGTCAGCGACCGGCTGCGATTGGTCCTGGCCAGCCGCGTGGGCCCGACGCTGCCGCTGGCGCGGCTGCGCGCGCAGGGTCAGCTGCGCGAGGTCACCGGCGCCGACCTGGCATTCACCGAGGGGCAGTCAACCGCGCTGCTGGCCCAGTTCGGCTGCGACTGGCCGCAGGCCTGGTGCACGGAGCTGCACCGCCGCAGCGAAGGCTGGGTCACCGGCCTCGTGCTGTTGGGCCAATGCCTGGCGCAAGGGCCGCAGCAGCAGGGCCACCAACGGCTGGTGCAGTGCACCGGCGAACTGCCCGCGCTGGCCGAGTATTTCGACGAGGAGGTGCTGCAGCCGCTGGCGGCCGCCGGGGCGCTGCTGCCGGGTTTCCTGCGACAGGTGTCGGTCCTTGACGAGCTGAGCGCCGGCCTGTGTGAAGCGGTGACGCTGCGGCCCGACAGCCCGGCAATGCTGGCGCAGTCGGTCGAGCGCGGCGCGCTGCTCGCCGCCACCGACGCGCAGGCGCAATGGTTCCGCTTGAACGGCCTGTTCGCTCAGCACCTGCGTCGTCGCCTGCGTGAGAGCACCGCGCCGGCGTTGATGCAGGCGCTGCACCAGCGCGCCAGCGCGTGGCTCGAGGCGGAGCGCCGCTTCATCGGCGCGTTCGAGCAGGCGATGCTGGCCGGCGACCCGGTCCGCGCGGCCACGCTCTTCGAGGAGCGAATCCTCGATGCCTGGTGCGCCGGCGCCTCCGATGCGCAGCGGGTCGAGGTGCTGACGCTGGCCGCGCGCATCCCGCCGGGCATCAAGCACCGTTTTCCGCGCGTGCTGCTGCTCGAGGCCTGGCGACGCATCACCTACTGGCAGTTCGAGGGCGCGCAGGAACTGCTCGACCTGACCCGCCGGCGGCTCGACGCCGGGGACCTGCCCGACGATGCTGCCGACCAGGGCTCTCTTGGCAGCGTGCGCGGGCTGCTGGCGCATGGCGACACGATGCTGGCGATGGCGCGCGACGAGCCCGTGGCGGCGGGCCGGCAGGCCGAGCAGTTGCTGCGCGACTACCCGGATGCCAACCCCTACATGAAGGGCACGGTCTACACCTGCCTGCTGGTCGCGCGGCGTGAGCAGTTCCAGCTCGGCGAGGTCGAGCGACTGGCCGCGCTGGCCGACGACTACATCGCCCGCGCCGGGCTCGGCCCCGGCGTCGTGTTTGCCGAGGCCACCATCGCCCCGGCGTACCTGATGCTCGGCCGCACCGAGACGGCGTTGCGCCGCCTCGGCCGTGCGTTGTCCCTGGCGGAGCAGTTCGGCGGCGGTGCCGGTCCACTGGGCGCGCTGGTCGCGTTGCCGCTGGCGGAGGTGCACCACGAGCGCAACGAGCTGCAGCAGGCGCAGGCGCTGGTCGATCAGTATCTGGTGCACGGCACGCTGTACGGCTTCGTCGACCAGCTGGTGGCCGGCTGGTGCGTGGCCGCTCGGCTGCAGCACCTGCAGGGCCGCACGGCCGCGGCCGAGGCCACTCTGGCGGAAGCCATCGCGCGCGCCCGGCGGCATGGGTTCGAACGACTGCGGTGGGCCGCTGCGGGCGAGTCGGTACGCCTGATGCTGGCGGAGGGTCGGGTGGACGACGCTGCTCGTCTTGTCGGCGAACATGGCCTGGGCGACGAGCCGCGGGCGTTGTTGCCGGGCGCTGGCGTGACCACCCACGACGAGGCGCGTGCATCGGCATGGGCGCGCATTGCGCTGGCGCGCCACCAGCTGGCCGAGGCGCATACCGTGATACGGCACTGGCGCAACCACCTCGAGGCCGCCGGCGCAGTGCGTCCATTGCTTCGTTGGGAGCTGCTGGCGGCCCATCACGCGCTCCTGTCCGGCGACGGCCGGGCCGCGCAGCGGCTGCTGCGGCGCGCGTTGGCGCTCGCCTTGCCGGGGCGGCTGTTGCGCCCCATCCTCGACGAAGGCGCATGGCTGGAATGCCTGCTGCGAAAACAGGGCGATGTGCCGGCAGGCAGGGATCTGCGCGTCGATGCCTTTGCTGCAGAACTGCTGGCGGGGTTCGACGCGCAGCAGGGGCGACGCAAGGCCATTTCCACGGCTTCCCTTTCCGACCACCCCGGCGTGTATGGATCGCTGACCCAACGCGAGACCGAAATCCTGTCGCTGGTGGCCGGTGGCCTGCTGAACCGTGAGATCGGTGACCGCCTCGGCATGACCGAAGGCTCGGTCAAATGGTACCTCCAGCGCATCTACGACAAACTCGGCGTGCGCCGCCGTTCACAGGCCATCGACCGGGCGCTCAAGATGGGGATCATCTCCGGCTGATCGGGTTCTCCCGCATCGGCGCCTATCTTTGGACAGGCGCCAACGCCGCCACCGGTGGCAAGACTGGTCTCCCGTCCATGAGGAGACTGCCGATGACCCCGAACCCGCACATCCTGCGCCACCACCACATCACGCTCAACGTGGGTACCGCGCAGGAGGACTACGACTTCCACACGAAGGTGCTGGGCCTGAAGAGCGTCAAGAAGACCGCGCTGTACGACGGCGACGAGCCCATCTACCACCTCTACTACGGCAACGACCTGGGCGAGGAGAGCACGTTGATCACGTGTTTCCCGATGCGCCAGTCGGGTCGCCGGTCACGCCTGGGCACCGGGCAGATCAAGACGCTGTCGCTGTCGGTACCGCGCTCGTCGCTCGACTTCTGGGCCGGCCACCTGGCCGCCCACGGCTGCCAGGTGAAGCGCGGCGAGCGCTTCGGCGAGCCGGTGCTCGACCTTGTGCACCCCTGCGGCATCGAGTACCAGTTGGTCGGCATCGACGACGACGACCGCAAGCCGTACTCGAACGGGGTCATCCCCGAGGGCTTCGGCATCCGCGGTACGCATGGCATCACGGTGTCGGTGCGCGACCTGGAGAACTCGACCGAATTCATGCAGATGGGCTGGACCGGTCGACAGCGCGGCAGCGACGGCCGCTTCACCCGCTTCGAAGTGGGCAGCGGCGGCTCCGGCACCATCATCGACTACGAGCTGCTGCCCGACGTGCCGGCCGGCAGCTGGGCCTACGGCGAGGGCACGGTGCACCACTGCGCGTTCGAGGTCACCGACCTGGCGGTGCAGAAAGACGTCAAGTTCCGCCTCGAAGGCCTCGGCTACACCGACACCTCCGACCGCAAGGACCGCGGCTACTTCGACTCGATCTACGTGCGCACGCCCGCCGGCGCGCTGTTCGAGGCCACGGTGTCCAAGCCCGAGGGCTTCCTGGTCGACGAGCCTTACGAGCAGCTGGGCGGCTCGCTGCAGATCCCGCCGGTGTTCCGCGACCGGCAGGAAAGCATCGCCGGTTACCTCGAGCCGTTGAAGTACTGAGCATGTCGAACCCGCACCTGGCGGCGGCGCCGGCGTGGCACGGTGGCTGGCCGCCCAGGGGCGGTCGGCTGGTGATCGCACTGCACGGCCGCGGCCACACCCCCGCCGACATCCTCGCGGTGGCCCAGCGGGTCGCACCGGGCCTGGCGGTGCTGGCACCGGCGGCCGACCAGCAGCGCTGGTACCCGCAGCGCTTCATGGCGCCGCGGGCCGACAACCAGCCGTGCCTCGACCAGGCGCTGGCGATGCTCGACCACTGGGTGGCCGAGGCGGCGCAGCGCGGCATCGGGCCGGAGCGCATCGTGTGGCTCGGCTTCTCGCAGGGCGCCTGCCTCGCCTGCGAGTACGTCTGGCGGCGCCCCCGCCGCTGGGGCGCGCTGCTGTGTTTCACCGGGGGCCTGATCGGCGAGCCGGGTGCACTCGACACACTGCCCCCCGCAGCGCTGCAGGGCCTGCCGGCGCTGTTCACCAACGGCGATGCCGATCCGTGGGTGCCGCTGTCGCGCAGCCGCGAGAGTGCCGACGCGCTGCGCGCTGCCGGCGCGCGGGTGCACGAGCGGATCTACCCGGCGCGCGAGCACACCGTGCTGGACGACGAGGCCATGGCCGGCGCTGCACTGCTGCAGCAATCTTTCGATAGGTGAGGCACATCCGGCCTGCCCTTAATGTGCGGCCAGACGCTTTCCTCAGGAGACAGAAGTGAGTCAAACCTACGACATCGTGGCCGTCGGCTCGGGCCACAACGGCCTGGTCGCCGCCGCCTACCTGGCGGCTGCCGGCAAGAAGGTGCTGGTGGTCGAGCGCAACGCCTGGTTCGGCGGCGGTGTCGTGAGCCGCGAGCTGACGGTCCCGGGTTTCCGGCACGACCAGCACAGCGTCGGCCACATCTTCATCCAGGCCAACCCGCTGATCCGCAACGACGAGCTGAAGCTGAAGGCCAAGTACGGCCTGAAGTACCACTACCCCGAGATCCCGGTGCTGTCGGTGTTCGACGACGGCTCGTCGATCCGCCTCTACCGTGACCGGCAGAAGAACTACCAGGAGCTGGCCCGCTTCTCGAAGGAGGATGCCGAGTCCTACCTGAAGCTGTCGCAGCTGGCCGAGGGCTATCTGCCGATGCTGATCGGCACGCTGTACTCGGCGCCGGCCCCGGTGGGCGCCGGCTACGCGATGATGGACCAGAGCCCGCAGGGCCGAGAGCTGTTCGGCATCATGATGCGCAGCAGCTGGGACATCATCACCCAGTACTTCAAGCACGACAAGATCCGCCTGCACTTCGGCCGCATGGTCGGCGAGAACCTCGCCAGCCCGGAAGACCAGTGCTCCGGCATCGGCCTGTTCCTGTTCCTGGCCTACCTCGAGAAATACGGCATGGGCATCGCCGAGGGCGGCAGCGGCGCGCTGACCGCATCGCTGATCCGCTGCATCGAGGACCATGGCGGCGAGGTCCGTGCGAACACCGACGTCGAGCAGATCCTCGTCACCGACCGGCGTGCCAGCGGCATTCGCCTGGCCGGCGGCGAGGTGATCACTGCGAAGGACGCGGTGATCGGCGCGATCCACCCGCACCTGCTCGGCCGGCTGGTGCAGGGCGTCGACAGCGGCGTGGCCGCAGCCGCGGCGCGCACCAAGACCTCGGACTGCGCCTGTTTCACGGTGCACGCAGCGCTCAACGAGAAGCTGCGCTTCCGTGCCGACGTGCCCGAGGTCGACCAGGCCGCGTTCATCGAGCTGCTGCGCACCGACACCGTCGAGTTCCGCCGTTCGTTCGACGACGTGCGCTACGGCCAGATCCCGTCGTACCCGCTGATCGGCCTGATCTCGCCGACCAACACCGACCCCACCCGGGCCCCGGCGGGCAAGGCCACGTTGCACGCCTGGGACTACGTGCCGTACGAAGTCGAAGGCCGGCCCGCCAGCCACTGGGACGGCTTCAAGCAGGCCTATGCCGAGCAATTGATCGGCGAGATGGGCAAGTACATCGCCAACCTCGATGCCAGCAACCTGATCGCCTATCACTGCGACAGCCCGCTCGACATGGAGCGCACCTCGGCGAGCTTCCAGCGCGGTGACCTGCACGGCATCGCCGGCTACGTCTACCAGTTCGGCGCACACCGGCCGACGCCCGAGCTCGGCCGCGGCACGGTGCCGGGGCTCGACCGCTTCTACCTCGTGGGTCCGTTCCAGCACCCGGGTGGCGGCGTCTTCGGTGCCGGCCGCTTCGCCGCGATGAAGGCCTGCGAGGACCTGAAGATCAACTTCGAGAAGACGGTGGCGGGGATCCGCTGATGAAGCTGTTCTCTCCCGACAAGAGCGAGCTGATGGACATCAGCGCCCTCGAGCGTGACGGCGATGTGCTGGTGGTGAAGGGTACCGCGTTCGGTGCGATGCCCATCGTCGCGCAGCTGCGTCCCGAAGAAGCGCGCGCCGCGCTGAAGCTGCTCGATCTGAAGCTCGTGCTGTTCCTGTTGAAGATGGTGCTGTGGCCCGCGCGGCGGGCCGAGGAGTGACCATGGACCGTGCTGCCCAACTGCTCGGCCGCGCGCAGTCGTACCTCGACCGCATGGCTGCATGCGACCTCGACGGCGCGCTGGCGCTGGTCACCGACCAGGCCCGCTTCTGGACGCCCGGTCTTCCCGAAATGGGCACGGCCGAGCTGCGGGCCTTCTTCGCACAGGTGCTGCCGCTGGTCGAGCGCATGACCTTCACGGTGGAAGGCCACACGGTCGCCGGCGACCGCGTTGCGCTCGAAGCCCGCAGTCACGCCGACCTGCGCAACGGCCGCACCTACGCGAACCGCTACCACTTCCTGTTCCGCTTCGAGGGCGAGCGCATCGCCGAGGTGCGCGAGTACTGCGACACGGCCCCCGCGAAGGCGGCGTTCTTCGATGGAGCGCCGTGACCGAGACCGTGTTCAAGACCCGGGCGCTGATCGGCGACACCTGGTGTGGAGCGGACGACGGCGGCCTGCTCGCGGTGTCGGACCCGGCCACCGGCGAGACGATCGCGCAAGTGCCGCTCATGGGCGCTGCCGAAACCCGTCGCGCCATCGCCGCGGCCGAGGCGGCGCTGCCGGCCTGGCGCGGGCTCACGGCACGAGCCAGGGCCGACAAGCTGCACGCCTGGCACGTGCTGTTGCTCGACCATGCCGACGACCTCGCCCGCCTGATGACGCTGGAGCAGGGCAAGCCGTTGGCCGAAGCGCGCGGCGAAGTGCGGTATGCGGCCTCGTTCATCGCCTGGTACGCCGAGGAAGCGCAGCGCTCCCTTGGCGAGATCGTGCCGAGCCCGCTGGCCGGCCAGCGCCTGCTGGTGACCAAGGAGCCCGTGGGCGTGTGCGCGGCGATCACGCCGTGGAACTTTCCCGCCGCGATGATCACGCGCAAGGTCGCGCCGGCCCTCGCTGCCGGCTGCACCATCGTCGTCAAGCCGGCCGAGGCCACACCGCTGACCGCGCTGGCATTGGCTGACTTGGCGCAGCGTGCCGGGCTGCCGCCAGGCGTGTTCAACGTGGTCACGGGGGACCCGAAGGCGATCGGGGCCGAGCTGACCGCGAACCCGACGGTGCGCAAGCTGTCGTTCACCGGCTCCACCGAGGTGGGCCGGCTGCTGATGGCGCAGTGCGCACCGACGGTGAAGAAACTGTCGCTCGAGCTGGGGGGCAATGCGCCCTTCATCGTCTTCGACGACGCGGACCTGGATGCCGCTGTACAGGGCGCGCTGCAGTCGAAGTTCCGCAACGCGGGCCAGACCTGTGTCTGCGCGAACCGGCTGTACGTGCACGACGCGGTCTACGACCGCTTCGCGGAGAAGCTCGCCACCGCCGTCGCGGCGCTGAAGGTCGGTCCGGGTCTCGACCCGCAGGTGCAGATCGGCCCGTTGATCGATGCCAAGGCGTTGGCCAAGGTGCAGTCGCACGTCGACGATGCCTGCGCGCTCGGTGCGCAGGTGCTGACCGGCGGCGTACCGGGCCCGCAGGGGGGGTTGTATTTCCAGCCCACGGTGCTGGCTGGGGTCGACCCCCGCATGCGCGTCGCCCGCGAGGAAACCTTCGGCCCGCTGGCGCCGCTGTTCCGCTTCCACCGCGACGACGAGGTGATCGCGCTCGCCAATGCCACCGAGTTCGGGCTGGCGAGCTACTTCTACAGCCGCGACCTGGCGCGGGTGTGGCGCGTGGCCGAGGCGCTCGCCTACGGCATGGTGGGTGTCAACACCGGCCTGATCTCGAACGAGGTGGCGCCCTTCGGCGGCATCAAGCAGTCCGGCTTCGGCCGCGAAGGATCGCACCACGGGCTCGACGAGTACCTGGTGCTGAAGTACGTGTGCATGGGTGGGCTGACATGACACGAGACCAGAAGCCCCTCTCCCGTTGCGGGAGAGGGGTGGGGGAGAGGGGTCGCATGGCACGACCGCTCCCCCTCTCCCCGGCCCTCTCCCGCAAGGGAAGAGGGAGTCCATTCAGATGGAGGAGGACCGATGACAGCACCACAAGATGAAGCGCTGGCCGAGCACACCCGCGCGGTGCTGGCCCAGATGGCCGCCGCTCCGCCGCGGTTGCGCTCGGTGATGGCCGCCGCCGTGCGGCACCTGCACGCCTTCGCCGAGGAGGTCGAGTTGACACCGCAGGAATGGCTGGCCGGCATCGCGTTCCTGACGCAGGTGGGACAGATCTGCAGCGCCGACCGGCAGGAGTTCATCCTGTTGTCGGACACGCTGGGCTTGAGCACGACGGTCAACCTGTTGCACGACCGTTCCGTCGAGGGGGTCGTCCCGGGCGCCCACCTGGCGACGGAGAGCAGTCTGCTGGGCCCGTTCTTTCGGGAGCGTGCACCGCAGTTGCCGCTCGGCGCGTCGATCGCGCGTCACAGCAGCGGGCCGGAAATCCAGCTGTATGGGCGTGTCACCGGCCTCGACGGCCGGCCGCTGCAGAATGCCCAGGTCCAGGTTTGGCAGACGGACGCCGACGGTGCGTACGACCTGCAGGTCCATGGTTTGGAGATCATGGACATGCGGGGGGTTTTCTGCACCGACGACGAGGGGCGCTACTACCTGCGCAGCCTGCGGCCCGCAAGCTACCCACTGCCTTCCGACGGCCCCGTGCGGCGATTGCTGAACGCGCAGCGGCGTCACGGCATGAGGCCGGCCCACATCCACTTCCTCATCACGGCGGACGGGCACGACGAGCTGGTCACGGCGCTGTATCTGGCGGGCGATGCCTACCTCGACAGCGACACCGTCTTCGGCGTCGCCGCCTCGCTGGTGGTGCAGCTGGAGGACGACCCCGCCGCTCCGGTGCAGGGCGTGCCGGCGATCCGGCGCGACTTCGTGCTGCTGCCCAGCAGCGGCGGTGGGCACGGCCGCGTCGGGGCCGATGCCAGCACGTTGACCGCTTGAAGGACTTCCCGATGAACACTGCATTCGCCCCGAACGGCACCCGCCTCGGCGACCGCGTCGACACCACCGGCTTCGGCCGCTACGAGATGGAGATCGACGGCTGCAACACCGTCTGGTACGAGGCGGGCGACGGCCCGCCGCTGGTGTTCTTCCATGGCGGCGGTACCTTCCACGGGCTGCACTTCGCGCGCCGCTGGGCCGCGACGCACCGCGTGATCCTGCCGTACCACCCGAACTTCGGCGCCTCCGACGACAACCCGCGCGTGCAGGCGCTGCACCACT
>Ga0233424_10000432_pt1 | contig 53697 bp, 54 predicted proteins | sample Watercolumn_Towu_FD_181011 | JGI IMG/M metagenome (GOLD analysis project Ga0233424, IMG submission 181011) | Freshwater microbial communities from Lake Towuti, South Sulawesi, Indonesia - Watercolumn_Towuti2014_125_MG | ecosystem: Environmental > Aquatic > Freshwater > Lake | place: Indonesia...
GGGGCTATGCGCCCCATTTCGCCGTGCTCAATCGAGCCGGCCAGCGCGTGAACGGTGACGCCGTGACCTGCTCCGCCGAAGGAGGGTGCTGCTAGATGCCCCTCACGTTGCTTGGCCGGAGCAACCCCCTCGCCTCCCCGACAGAACAGCTTCGCATTCTTGGACAAACAGCCACGGCTCTTCCGTTTGATCTGCGGCTCAATCAGGCCGGGATTCTGCCGCTCCGTGCAACCCGCATCACGGTGCTCCAACTCAACGTCGGGAAGCTCTGCAACCAGACCTGCCGGCACTGCCATGTGGATGCGGGACCCGATCGCACCGAGAGTATGTCGAGGGAAACAGCGGAGCAGTGCATTCAGGCTCTCGCCAAGACCGACATTCCGGCGGTCGATATTACGGGAGGCGCCCCGGAGCTCAACCCGCATTTCCGTTGGCTGGTTGAACAGGTCCGCGGACTGGGACGGCATGTGATGGATCGCTGTAACCTGACCATACTACTGCTTCCCGCGCAGGCGGACCTGCCGGAATTTCTGGCCAGCCATCGCGTCGAGATCATCGCCTCGCTTCCCTCCTACAACGCCGTTCAGACCGATGCGCAGCGAGGCGACGGGATTTTCGACAAGTCGATCGCGGCGCTTCGGCTCTTGAACCGGCTCGGCTACGGCCGGCCTGACAGCGGCCTCGCCTTGAACCTCGTCTACAATCCCGTGGGAGCGTTCCTTCCTCCCACACAATCTGCCATCGAAGCACAGTTCAGGAAAGAACTCCGCCGCCGCCATGGCGTGGAATTTACTCATCTCTATACGATCACCAATATGCCGATCAGCCGGTTTCTGGAGTTCCTCGTTAACAGCGGCAACTACGACGAGTACATGGCGCGTCTGGCCAACGCCTTCAACCCCGCTGCGGCGGCGGGTGTCATGTGCCGCTATACCCTCTCGGTCGGGTGGGATGGCAGGCTCTACGACTGCGACTTCAATCAGATGCTCGACCTCCCGGTCGATCATGGGGCGCCGTCACACATCCGGGATTTCGACACAACGCGGCTCCATCAGCGTCACATCGTGACACGCAACCATTGCTACGGCTGTACCGCGGGATCCGGTTCTTCCTGCGGCGGCAGCGTCATGTAGAAGAGAGGGGGCAGGCCATCGTCGGGGCGGGGGCCTCAGCCTCCGTCGCCAGTGCGATGGTGAAGACATTCAGCCAGGACCTTGTCCGGGCAGGCACCATCATTGGCCCTGTCGTCGCCTCTGCGGTCCTGACTGGGGCGATGGCATGGGTCCTGTTCGCCTCACGCACCGGTCTCCCAGTTTCGACGACCCATGCGCTTACCGGAGCTATTGTCGGCGCTGGCTTGACGGCATTTGCGGGAGAATCGTTGATCTGGCCTGCGATCGTCAAGAAGATCGCTCTGCCGTTGTTGGTCAGTCCGCTCCTCGCCCTCACCGTCTCACTGCTCCTCCATCCCATCGTGCGGCTGCTTGCCGCGCGATGGGATGGCGCCTGCGTGTGCGTAATGCCTGCATCCCGCGCGTTGGTGGTCATTGACGCGCGCGGCGGCACCAGAACGCTGTTTCAAACTGCGAGTTTCGGACAACCTGTCATGGCCGTGCCGTCGCAATGTGATCATGCCGGATTACAGGGACTGGTCATGGGACTCGATACCGTTCACTGGATCTCCAGCGGCCTGGCGTCGTTTGCCCGCGGAACCAATGACGCGCCGAAAATCGTGGCGATGCTTCTGCTCGGTAGCGCAACCGCGTCATGGCCCAATGTCTCATCCCAGCTTGCCGCTTTTGGAGGCGTCGCTCTTGCGATGGGAATGGGGAGTTACTTCGGAGGACTGCGCGCGACGACGGTGCTCGCCGAGAACGTGACGAAGATGAACCATGCGGAAGGATTGTCCGCGAACCTCACTACGTCTTCACTCGTTCTGGCGGCGGGCACACTCGGTCTGCCCGTCTCCACCACCCACCTCAGCGGTTCTGCCATCATCGGCATCGGCCTCCTGAGAGGAATGCGCGCCGTCCGCTGGCAAACAGTTCGAGACATGGTCATCGCCTGGGTCGTCACGCTTCCTGCAGCAGCGCTCCTTGCGTGTCTGGCCTATTCTCTCCTCTCGAGAGTTCTCTAGACCTTGCCCCCTGTTGCGACACTCTGTTATGGTGGCTCCGGGTGATGAGTTCACGATCGCCTACCCTAAATCGGACGCCCCTGCATGGTATGGGACCCCAAAGACCCTTGGAGCAAGAAAAGCGACCCGCTTGAGGATGCCTTCAAGCAGGCCCAGTCGCGATTCAAGGACCTCTTCCCTCCCGGCGGATTGAAGAACCTCCTGCCTTCCGGCGGACTGATGAACCTCGTGATCGCCGGCCTGCTGATCTTGCTCGCCTGGCAAAGCATCTTCATCGTCGCGCCAGACGAGGAAGGCGTTGTGAAGCGGTTCGGGACCCCGGTTCGCGCGGTTGACCCGGGCCCCCACTTCAAGATTCCGATCATTGAAAGCGTCCTCCAGCCGAAAGTCGCCAAACTCCACCGTGTGGAAGTCGGGTTCCGCACCAATCAACAGGGCCGGCAGCAGATGGTCCCCAAAGAAGCGTTGATGCTGACCGGCGACATGAATATCCTCGCGATCGAATTCATCGTTCAGTACAAGATCAAAGAGGCCCGCGAATACCTGTTCAACGTGGCGGACATCCATGAAACCATTGGGAAGGCCGCCGAGGCCTCGATGCGAGAAGTGGTCGGCAAAAGCAAGATCGACGAGGCCTTGACCACCGGGAAAGCCGAGATTCAGCAGGGCACACTGGTCTTGCTCCAAACCATTCTCGATCAGTATCAAGCCGGCGTGCAGATTGCCGCTGTGCAACTGCAGGACGTCGATCCCCCCGAGGCGGTCGCCGCCGCCTTCAAAGACGTGACCAACGCCAAGGAAGATCGTGAAAAATTGATCAATCAAGCCCAGGGATACCGCAACGACATCATTCCCAAGGCCAAAGGCGAAGCCGCAGAATTAGTGAACCGGGCGAAGGGTTTCGCGCAAGCACGGGTCAACCGCGCCCAAGGCGAAGCCAATCGCTTTCTGGCCACCCTGAAGGAATATAACCAGGCCAAAGACATCATCAGCAAGCGGATCTACATCGAAACGCTGGAGGAGATCCTCCCGCATGTGGAAAAGGTCATCATCGACGGGAAAGGGGGCGAGCGCCTGCTGCCCTATCTTCCGCTGGACCGTCTCTCAAAACCTGCTCCCAAACCGGCAGCCGAGGAACCCCAGCCATGACCAAGCAGGGATTTGTCATCGCGTTCATCGCGGTGGTCATCGCGTTGTTCATCCTCGGAGCCTCCCCCCTCTTTATCGTCGATGTGACCCAGACTGCCATCGTCGTGCAACTCGGAAAACCCGTGAGAAACGTCACCGAGCCTGGGTTGTACGTGAAAATGCCGTTAGTCCAGGAAGTGACGTATTTTGACAAACGCCTTTTGGATTACGATTCGAGCGCCCAGGATGTCATCACGCAAGACAAGAAGACGCTACTCCTGGATAACTTCGCGAAATGGCGCATCGTCGATCCGTTGAAAGTCTACCAGAACTTCCAAAGCCAGCGAGGCGCGCTCCAACGGTTGCACGACATCATCTATTCTGAGCTGCGCGTGGAGCTGGGACGCCACGATTTATTGGAGATCGTCTCGAGTACGAGAGCCGAAATCATGCTGGTGGTCACGCGGCGATCCAACGAAAAAGCCTCCACCTACGGTATCGAGATCCAGGATGTCCGGATCAAACGAGCCGACTTGCCTGAGCAAAATGAGAAAGCGGTGTTCGCTCGCATGCAGGCTGAGCGGGAACGGCAGGCCAAGCAGTACCGGGCGGAAGGGGCCGAGGAAGCTCAGAAGATCAGGTCAGAAGCCGAGAAGGATCGCGAAATCATCCTCGCCGAGGCGTACAAAGAATCCGAAGAGCTTCGCGGGGGCGGTGATGCCAAGGCGTTCCGGATCTATGCCGATGCGTACCGGCAAGACTCGAAGTTTTTCGAATTTACCCGTTCGATGGAAGCCTACAAACTGACGTTCAAGGATAAATCGATTCTCGTGATGAGCCCGGATTCAGAATTCTTCCGGTACTTGAAACAACGCTGATTTTTCCGCGAGGCGTGAAACGTAAGACGTGAAATGACCCGACGCCTTACGACAAACCCACGATCTCTCCACTCACCGGATTGAGATCAATCCGTTCCCCAGCCGGCTTCTTCGGCAATCCCGGCATCAATTGAATCCCCGAACAGATGGCGGTCACAAATCCCGCTCCGGCCTGTATTCGCAGTTCTCGAACAGGGACCGTAAACCCGGTTGGTCTTCCCTTCAACGCGGGATCGTGCGAGAGCGACAGGGGCGTCTTGGCCATGCAGACGGGTAGTTGGCCAAACCCCAGGGCCTCGGCCATTTCCAGTTGACGTTCCGCCTTCGGCTCAAATTTCACCCCCGCGGCCCCATACATCTTCGTGGCGATAGTCTCAATCTTCTTTCGAATCGGCCAAGCCAGCTCGTACAGATGGGCAAAGTTCGACGGCTGATTCGACGCCTTCATGACCGCGGCCGCCAGCTGTTCAGCGCCCTTTCCACCATCCACCCAATGCGTCGACACCGCGGCATCCGCTGCGCCCGCTTCTACAGACCGATCCCGGACCCAGTCCAATTCGCTTCGCCGATCGCCCTCGAAAGCGTTCACCGCCACGACCACCGGGACGCCATGCGCCCGCGCATTCGCGATGTGCTGCTCCAGATTACCGAATCCTTTTGCTAAGGCCTCCGGATTGGGTGCGGTCAGGCTTGCTGGCAGTGCTGCCCCTACCGTGACACCCCCTCCGCCACCATGAAGCTTCAGGGCTCGCAACGTAGCCACCAGCACCGCAACGGATGGCTTGACTCCGGACACACGGCACTTGATGTTGAAAAATTTCTCCCCTCCCAGATCGCTGCCGAACCCCGCTTCAGTCACGACCACATCGGCGCACCGGAGCGCGATCGCGTCCGACATCACGGAACAGTTGCCATGCGCGATATTCCCGAACGGCCCCGTATGGACGAAGGCGGGGGTGCCTTCCAGAGTTTGAACCAGATTGGGCAGAAGCGCATCTTTCAAAAGAACAGCCATCGATCCGACACATCCCAGATCCTGCGCCACGAGGGGCGTGCCTGATTTCCGGAGCCCCACCAGTATTCGGCCAAGACGCTCTCGAAGGTCCCGGTGATCCGCTGCCAGGGCCAATGCCGCCATGACCTCGGAAGCCTCCGTAATGACGAATCGGCCTCGGCGCCCTCCTGCGTCCTCTCCAACCCAGACTTCGCGAAGCGCCCGATCACTTAGACCCAACGCCCGGGGCCACATGATCCGTTCAGGATCGATAGAGAGCGGGTTTCCATGAAAGAGATGATTGTCGAGAAAGGCGGAAAGGAGATTATGGCTGGCGGCCACCGCATGCGCGTCCCCCGTCAAATGGAGATTGATATCCTCCATGGGGATCACTTGGGCCTGTCCTCCGCCGGCGCCTCCCCCTTTTACCCCGAACACAGGGCCCAGCGACGGCTGCCTGAGCGTGACGACCGTCCGATGGCCCAGTCGCGTGAGTCCCATGGCCAGACCGATCGCTGTCGTCGTCTTTCCCTCACCCAGCGGTGTCGGATTGATGGCCGTCACAAGCACATACCGACCCAACCGCCGGTCCTTGAGGCGATCCAGTACCCCCAGAACTATCTTGGCTTTATTCGTTCCGTACGGGATGAGTTCCTCGGCGTGAATACCGAGTTGGCGGCCTATCTCGATGATGGGCCGGGGTCGGCTGGCTTGTGCGCTTTCGAGACGACTCAAGGCTTTCACTCCAGGAGTATTGAATGGAGGAGACGGGCGATCAGTATAGCACAGAGCCTTGGTAGGGCCTGAGCTGAGCGGGGCGCAATGGGACTCCGCTCAGGGGGAACTCGCTTTACCGTTCAGCGGAGAGAGGCAGGTGCACGTCGATCAACCGCCAAGAGCCGTGAGCGAGGACCGAAGAAGGAAGGATGCTACTCAAGAATGTACTTAATGGGATCGAGCGCCTGGCCGTTTACCTTGACCATGTAGTGCAAGTGGGGACCGGTGGCAAGGCCACTGTTTCCGACAAGACCCACGACATCACCACGATTGACCCGCTGACCTTCTTTCACCAGAGCCTTGGCTAAATGCCCGTACAACGTTTCGATCCCGAATCCATGATCAAGCCGGACTATATTGCCAAGCTTGGGGTCGAATCCCGTCGCCGTGACTCTTCCCTTGGCCGGAGCCTGGACCGGGGCGTTGGGAGCCGCACCGATGTCCAAGCCATCATGCCTGGCCGGCTTTTCGGTGAAGGGTGAAATTCTGGGGCCGAAGCCTGAGGTCACCCATCCCTTGACCGGCCAAATCGACGGTGTGGCGGCCCAGCGAGAAGACCGCTGTTCGGCTGCCTGGGCTAACTCGCTGAGGAGTCGTTCCTGCGTGGACGCTTCCTTGGTGAGCCACTCCAACCCGTCCTTCACCGAAGCAGCCGTCTCAAGGTCATCTTGAGACAATTCGGCAGCAGCAAGCGGTACGCCCCCGGCGTCTGGACTGTCGGCACTCTGGCTAAGGTCGCCCGGCACAACTCCCGTGCCCTTATCACTCCTGCTCCCGCTCAAGACCGAACCGCCTTCCGGAAGTGGTACGTCTTCACCGCCTCGGCCATTGATCATATCTCCGGCCTTGGGCACCTCGATGCCCAACATGATCCGGAGGCGCTGATTCACCTCTTTCATAGCCACGATTCGCTTCTTGAGGTCATCGATGGCTGTCGAAAACGCTGCGGTCTGCTCCCGTGCACTCAGTGCCTCAGCGCGAAAAGCGGATAACTCCCAGACCTCCCCTGTCCGGATGACGTAGTGGGAAATGACGAGAAGATCGGCAAGCACCAATAAACAACCGACGATCAACAGTTTCCTGACGAACTTCCCTGGAAAACTGAAACGGAGAGGCTTGGCGGTTGATCCCCGAAAGACCACCACCGTGTAGGCATCGCTATTTTCTTGGCCGGTCATCTGACCCATGATATTCACTCCCTCAGCTTTGGGAGACCAGATACCTTCAGATGTTGACGAGTCTACCCATCCAACCCGCCATGGTCAACCCTTTTGATGGTAATGAAATCACAGCACCTTGGATCCACAAGACCTAAGCTGTCTCTTTTCGTACCCACTCAAGATATTGAGGAAGTCCGTGGGTAATTGGTACCCCTATAATCTCCGGCACCTTGTACGAATGCATTTTTTGAATCGTTTCCTGAAGGGCTGGAAACCTGTCAGCCGTGGTTTTCAAGAGGACCATGGCTTCCTGGTCGCTGACCACCTTTCCCTCCCACCAATAGCGAGAATGCACCAGGGGGATCGTTGTCGCACAGGCGGCTTGATGAGACTGCACTGCCTGCTCTGCGATCCTGGCAGCTTCTTCCTCGTTTGGCGCCGTAACCATGACCACCACAATGTCCGTTTCTCTGGTTCTCATTTGAGGGGAAACGATACCTGAGTCTCCCCTTCACAAGCAACCGAATTGGAGCACCTTCACTGCTAAGTCTGCACTCCCACTGAGAGAAAGACGGCAACATCTATGCCCCATTGAGAAAGCCAAATAATTGACATGGTATTTGTTTTCAATGATTTATGATCAGCTCTATTCCGGAATTCTTCTACTGGGGTGGAATACTGTCTGAGAAATGCTACAGAGAGGCAGTTTCTTGACAAAAATGTTCAAAAATTGTCAGATTTTTTCAGTGGCACCCTAGCCCACGATTTCGATAACCCGGGCACGCATCCTTGCCTCATACATCTCCAGCTACTTCTTCGCGAGCTCCGCCAATTCCGCAAAGTAATGCGCGAAGGCCTTCATCCCGCCTGACGCTTGGCCCCAGTCAAAATATTCATTCGGCGCATGATACCCGTGTTCAGGCAGACTCAAACCCAGAAACAAGATCGGCACCTTCCAGGCTCGCTGCATCGTCACCACCGCCCCGATGGAGCCTCCCTCTCGGACGAACGCCGGTTCTTTGCCGAATCCCGCCTTCACCGCCCGCTTTGCCGCCTGGACATATGGCCCCTCGAACAATCCACGGAACGGCTGGAGCATCCCTTCCCGCTCCACTTTTACGTCCGGGTTTAGTTTGGCCACATGCCGTTTGAGCGCGGCAAAGACCTTCTCCGGCGTCTGGTTCGGCACGAGACGCATGCTGATCTTGAGTTCGCCCAGGCCCGGCACGACCGTCTTGACCCCGGGCCCATGATAGCCGCCGGTGAGACCGTGAACCTCGAAGGTCGGAGAGGCCCAGATACGACGCATCACGTCGACGGGATCCTGTGCACGAAGAGACTGAAAACCATACGCATCCTTAAAGCGTTTCACCCGGAAGCCGGATCTGCAGAAACTCTTGATTTCCGCCTGAGTCGGCTCGATCACATCGTTGTAAAAACCCACGATTTTCACCCTGCCGGTCCTCGCGTCCAAACAGGCATTCGCTACGGCCATCAGTTCGGCCAGAGGATTACGCGCCGCCCCGCCGGTAAGCCCGGAGTGTGCATCCTTTTTCCCGGTGCGAAGGGTCAGTCGCGCGCCAAGCAACCCGCGCAACCCGTAGGGCATCGCCGGGCGGCCCTTGGCAACCCAGATGGTATCGGACACGACGACGGAATCCGGGCGAGGAGCGGCTTCGCGGTTTCCGAGTGCCGCGGCGAAGTGTGGACTTCCGATTTCTTCTTCCAGTTCCCACAAGAATCGAATGTTGATCGGCAGGCCCTGCGCGATGGCAAAGCGCGCGCCTAACAAGGCGGCAAGCGCCGGTCCTTTGTCATCCGTCGCCCCGCGACCACGATAAATCCCGTCCTCATTCTTAAAGGAGAACGGGTCCTGCTTCCATTCCGGTTCCTGGGCGGGCTGCACATCCATATGATTGTAGACGGTGACGGTCGGATGCTTCGTACCTGTCGTCCAGCCGCCTGACACGATGGGATACCCGCCGGTCTCAACAACCTGTGCGTCGGCGCCCTGATGTCTGAGACACTGGGCGGCGAGATCCGCCATGCGCCGCATATCGTCTGCACGGGAGGGTTCCATGCTGATCGACGGCACTTCCACCATTTGTCCCAACAGATCCTCAAACCGCGACCGTGCCCCGTTAACAAACGTCTCAAGTTGGCGTTCGTTCACCATGGTTCAGCGTCCTCCATCCGGATGAGGCGGGATTATAACGATCGGCCGCCGGAAGAAAAAGCCGGGCGGACGACCTTCCTGACGAAGCATGATAGAATGGCAATCCGATGTACCGGTCGTGGCTCCTCCCTATGATGGTCCGCACACCGAGTGGCCTTGTAGGCCTCATGCTCTTCCTCATCGGAACGGCCATACCCTGCCTGCTGTGGGCGGAAGATCCGATCACTATCCAACAGATCCTTGAGGAACCGCAGGTCTATCACCTGCGACATGTCACCCTCCAAGGCACGGTGCGCGATGTGCAGGCGCTGGATCCCTACACACTCCCAAATGAAACCAATTGCTACGGCGCCTATCTGTTCCGACTGGAAGACGACACCTCGACTCTCCCGGTGGCCGTGCTGGGTATCTGCGGGAAGCCCCTGGTGCGGGATCCTGAGGTGGAAGATGGAGCCCGCGTCGAGGTGAGCGCGACCATTCAAGCGCCCAGTCACGGGGGGTATTACCTCAGCTTCCGCGGCTTGAAGGTCGTCACGGAGCAGGAAGGGGTCGTGCAGGCCATCGCCGACCGGATCCTCCCGCTTTCCGAATAGCGAACTTCGCTGCCGAAACGCATACCGCGGTCCCGCCCATTTGTTTACAGTTCGTATCCTCAGAGGTATAGTTCCTAGAGAGTTCACTGAGAGTCGGTCGGGTTGGATGTGCCTGAACGGAGGGGAGATCCCATGGCCTGGATTCCATTCGTCGCGGCGGCCGTGCTGGTGCTGCTGGTCATCGGCATGTACAACAGTCTGGTTCGGCTCAGGGTCCAATCGGAAAACGCCTGGGCTGACATTGATGTACAGCTCAAGCGACGGTACGATCTCATTCCCAACCTCATCGAAACAGTGAAAGGCTACGCCGGCCATGAGAAGCAAACGCTCGAAGCCGTGATTGCCGCCCGCAATCGCGCAATGGCCACGACAACCCCCGCCACCAAGGCAGAGGCCGAAGGCGTCCTCGCCCAATCGTTGAAATCGTTGTTCGCGTTGGCCGAGGCTTATCCACAGTTGCGCGCGGTGGAAAGCTTCACCCAGTTGCAGGCTTCGCTCAACCAAATCGAAGAGGCCGTGCAGTATGCGCGTCGTTACTACAATGCCGTGGTCCGCGATCTCAACACCAAAATCCAGGAGTTCCCGTCTAATTTCATCGCGAACTTCTTCAGCTTCAAGCCGCGCGAGTTCTTCGAGATCGCCGCTGCAGCGGAACGGACCGTGCCGAAAGTCAGCTTTGAGCAAGCTTCGCGTTGATTGCAAGCGACGGTTCAACGCCAGCCCACCTTTCCCTCATGCACGCACCTAAGACCATCTGTCTGGGCATCATCCTGGGCTGGTTTTTGACGATCGGGAGTTCGCTCGGCTACGCCCGCTCGCTCGTGATCGAGCAGTTCCAGGCCGATATTCAGGTTCTGCCGAACGGCGAACTCCTGGTCACGGAGACGATTCGTCCACGCTTTACAGGATCATGGAACGGCTTGAAGCGCGACATCCCGGTCGAGTATCGAACGCCGCAGGGATTCAATTACACCCTGCTGCTGGATCTGGTGAGCGTGACGGACGAACGCCTGGCCCCGTTGAAGTACGAAGGTGGCCGCGATCGGCACTATCGGACATTCAAGATCTGGCTACCCGGCGCGCAAGACACCACGAAGACGCTGGTCCTGACCTACAAAGTCTCGAACGGGCTCAAATACTTCGAGGACCATGACGAGCTCTACTGGAACGTGACCGGCGACGAATGGGACGTGCCGATCGAATCGGCTGCGGCCAGGATTCTCTTGCCGGCCGGAGCAAGCGGTGTGAAAGCCCTGGCGTTCAGTGGCACCTATGGCGCCCGTGAACAGCAGGTCGAGGTTCGGATCACGGGTCCCGAGATTCTCTATCGAATGATGCGCCCGCTTGGATTTCGTGAGGGACTCACCGCCGTGGTCGGCTGGGACAAGGGTCTGGTCGTCGAGCCCGGTTCATTGCAGCTCACCAGCTTGTTTTTCAGATCCAATTGGCCGCTGACGCTGCCTGTCGGCGTCTTTGGGCTCATGTGGTATCTCTGGTACACCCGCGGACGCGACCCGCGGCTGCGCCCGATTACGGTAGCCTATGAGCCGCCTGACACGCTGACACCGGCTGAACTCGGGACGCTCATCGACAACTCACCGGACCTTCGGGACATCACCGCCACCCTGGTCGATCTTGCAATCCGGGGCTATCTTCGGATCGAAGAGCGCCAGGAGTCCAGGCTTCTAGGCTTCTGGTCCAGTTCGGCCTTTTATCTGCACCGGCTCAAGACTTCGTCAGAATGGACACCCCTGAAACCTCACGAGCGGACGATCCTGAGCGGGATCTTCTCTGATGGCCAATCCCCAGTCGTCGCTCTGTCCGACCTCGAGAACCATTTCTACACCCACCTGGATGGCATCAAGTCTTCACTCTTCGAGCAGCTGCTCAGCCGGGGGTACTACGCGCGGCGGCCTGATCGTGTGAAGCAGGTCTACATCACCATCGGCATCCTCGCGGCGCTCGCCTCCTTCCTTCCCGCCGCCTGGTTGAGTGAACAATACGGCATCGCGCCGCAGACCGGCATCGCTGCAGGCGTTCTTTCGGGGTTCATCATCATCGCATTCGGATGGCTCATGCCTGCCCGGACGATTCGCGGCACGCGGACCTTGGAAAAGGTCTTCGGCTTTGAGGAGTTCCTGACCCGCGTCGAGTCCGACCGGTTTCAACGCGTCGTGAAGACGCCTCAGCTGTTCGAGAAATTTCTGCCCTTCGCGATGGCTTTGGGGGTTGAGCAGAATTGGGCACGCGCTTTCGAGGGCATTTACACCCAGCCACCCGCCTGGTATCTAGGATCTAACATCGCCGACTTTCGTCCGCGGAGTTTTACCGGCAACTTGTCGCAGTTGTCCGCGGCAGCCGGCACGGTCATGACCTCTGCACCGCGCAGTTCCGGAGGCTCCGGGTTCAGCAGCAGCGGCTCCTCTGGAGGGTTCTCAGGCGGAGGATTCGGCGGTGGAGGCGGAAGCGGTTTCTAGCGGTCGATCGACCACCTGTGACGACAACTCTCTCCCGCACTCCCATCGATCAGTTACGGCGAATCGAAAGTCAGGAGCACACCGACCAAGAACAGATGCTGAGATGGAGCGAGTCTCAACACACCGGGACTGATCTCCCCGTTCTTGAAGAACCCGCCCCCGACGCCGGTTGATTCATCGTAACGATACTCGAACCGCACCATCGTGTTCGTCCACCGATAAGGGAACCGGTACTCGACTGTGGACGTTATGGCCTTCACAAACTGTTCGGACCCCGTCCAGCGCCCGTTTCGATCCCAGTAGAACTCCGGACGCAGCGCCACGGACCAGGGACCGGCTATGTGCCACCTCACCACCATGTTGCTACTCATCGAGAAGGTTCGCGGACTCCCGGGCTGATTGGCGATGCACTCCGTTCCGATATCGTAGGAAGCGGCAATCGTTACATCGTCGCCTTTCCACTCCAGGATCTGGTTCCCGTAGAGACGCCAGAATTCCAGCGAGCTGTTCGCCTGGTCCGGTCCCCAATAAGTCGTCTGGGTTGCGGTCAACCGAGGGGTCATCGTGTAGGACCACTGCACCCCGTACGACGGCAGATCGTTCGGATGGGAGAGATGCGCATACCCGTTGATGACGAACGCCACCACCGTGAGATTCTCATTCACCGGATACTTGGCGTTGACGCCGAACATCATATAAGGCGTGTAATCGGCCATCCAGGAGCGTGTATAGTTTGCGTTATCCTTGGCATAGAGCGATTCATAACCCAGCAAACTGTTGAACAAACCGGCGGTGATCGTCAGGCCCTTGCCCACCGGCGCAAGATAGGACGCGTTCGCTCGATGGAGATGCCTGAGCACGTCCGCTCCATCGACATTCTTTCCCCCCGGTAGAAAGGCGAACTCTTTTGAATCGTAACCGCCTTGTACGCCCAGTTCCATCCCCCAGCGTGACGATTCGGTTGCGTCCTTTCGCACGTAGGCCAGCGCCATGTTCGGAGCCACTTTGTTGTGATGTGATGCGGTCGAGCGGCTCCGCCAGAGATCATTGTCCGGAAAATTGAAATTCACGATGTAGCTGACGTCAAGATAGGCCCCATAGTGCCAGTCGGTTGTGACAGTTTCCGTGGAGTTGGCGGAACCGGACACAGGTGCCGTTTCCTCTCCCGATCGTTGATCTAAGTCTTGGGCCTCACACACAGGCACCGTCGTGAATAGCCCCCATGTGACCAACAGCCAACTGATGTTCTTGGGCCATCTGTGCCCATGATTCACGGGCATCACCAGGGATGGATATGTACCGGCTGCTCGCATCATGTGCGCTTTCCAGGTGCGGGGATGGCCAACTCTCAAGCCTCGCTCATAGACTATACTTCGTCAGATATCAAAACGGGATAAAAACCGAAGGGGTGCATGTAAGCAGAGAGTGAAGGAGGCCGACTCAGGTCATTCCGTCCTGAGCCGATATCCGACTCCCAGTTCTGTCACAAGATAGCGGGGATGGGCGGGGTTTTTCTCCAGTTTGTTTCTTAACTGACGCTGACCTGCTCCCTTTAAACCGGTCCAGGCGGTATGTTAGCCCTGGGCGCTTCGCGACAGCCAGCCACTCAGGTCCCGAGGATGGTACCGGGGACGCAGAAACGGTTGCTCGCGTTGCGAGAGGCCGATACTTGGCGAACACAGTACCGCAGCGGACACACTCATCCGCCCCGTCAGGCCGGTCGGCTTGACAGTTCGGACAGTGGGTAAGCGATGTTTCTGCCGAGATCACCCCCACACTCTAGGACCGGCCATACGATCGGGCAAGGGAATCCGAGGAATGTTCCGTCCGCCGGCAGAGGATTCCCGATTCGGCTAATGGAAGGAGAAGGGGATGGGCGCGAAGGTCACCGCAAATACCGCAATCGCAATCCATCCGACGATCGTCCGGCTCCGTCCCAAGGGGGTGAACGGATCGACAACAGGCGGATGGCTCAATCCAAAAATTCCCGCCATGAACGCCCAGAGAAACCAGCCGGGCCAGCCGATAAACCCCAACACCATCAGGATCACAACGAACGCAAACGCCATCACCCGTTGTCGGCCCCCCCACAGGGCATAGGCGACATGGCCGCCGTCGAGTTGACCGATGGGAAGGAGATTGAGCGAGGTCACGAACAGACCAAACCACGCGGCAAAGCCGATTGGATGCAACACCACGTCCGACTCCGGCGGCACCGTCCCGATCACGAGCCAGGACATGAATTGCAGCAACAAGGGCTCCCCCAGGTGCAACCCGTATGAGGCTGGTCGATCGACGACGGTCGAGAGACTCAGCCCGACGACCAGAGCGGCAACGGCGACCACGAAGCCCGCCAGCGGGCCGGCAACCCCGATATCAAACAGCGCGCAGCGATGCATGGCTGTCCCGCGCATGCGGATGATGGCCCCAAAGGTCCCGATGAAATGGGGCGGCCCCGGAATGAACAGCGGCAGGGAAGCCGGCACCCGGTGAATCCTCGACAGCAGATAATGTCCCAGTTCGTGAGTGGTGAGAATGAACAAGAGCGCGCCCGCAAAGGGAATCCCCCGCCAGAGCGTTTCAGGATGTGCCAACAGAAAATTGAGGGGGCCGCGCACCGGTCCCTGGTACGTTTGATAGGCGCCCGCCCACAAGGTGGTGAAGACGGTCAATAGAAACAGGACGATCGGCAGCGTCCATTTGGAGAAAGCCGAGGGTTCCCCTTCATCGTCGTCCGCCATAGGGTCGACCACCGGTGTAATCGCAGTCTGCTCCTCCTTATTGTCAACCTCGTCATGGACGTTTCGATGTTGGTCCTGCAATAGTCTGTCCATGGCTCTTGCTTATTCGACCGAGACGAACGGATTGTGATCGAGTTCTTCCGCCGCCGTCGTTGCGGGACCATGGCCGGGGAAGAGGCGATAGTCCGATGCAAGCGCGAGGAGGAGCCTGCGCACGGAATCCAGTTGCGTTGGATATAAGCTGCTTGGGTTGGAACGCCCGATCGATCCGGCAAAAAGCGTATCGCCGACGAAACACACCGGCTGCCGTGAATCGTCCACCCGGTAACACACCCCACCGGGTGTATGGCCTGGTGTCATCAGGCAGTGGATGGTCCTGCGTCCGACCTTGATAGGAAGCTCATCCCCCGGCACGGCGAGTAAATCAGCCCGTGGCCGCCAATTCAGCAAGTCGACATCTTCCGGTCCGAGGTAGACGGGAACTTCTCGATGCTTCAGCATCTGATCGATCCCCTCGGCATGGTCCGCGTGACCGTGCGTCAGGCAGATTCCCACCAGACGGAGCCCGCGTTTGCCGAGGACCTCGATCATCGCTGACGCATTATACGCTGTGTCGATCATCACGGCTTCGTCTTCGTCGTGAACGATGTAGCCCTGGACTCCGTAGCCGCCGATCGACCCCTGCACCGTCTCGATCCAGGCCGGTGCTTGACGGGTCAGCGGCTCCCACTTGTCGAGCGCGATTCGTGCGAGAGGCTCAGCCCGAAGCCCCAAGGCTTTTGCCAACGCATGCACTTCCGCGCGGTCCCGCGCCTGATCCCCCCGCTCCAGCGCCGAAATATCGCCGCCGGGCAATCCCGTCATCCGCGACACATCGCCGACCGTGAATCCCTGCCCCGTTCTCGCTTTCTTCAGAATGTCACAGAAGTCGTCTTCAAGCGGCATGAATAGATCTTCAGCAATCAGCGCTCAGCCATTGGCTTTGGAGGCGCCTTCCGTGCCTTTAATCCAGATCTGGTCGGAGAGAGGACCCCCTCCCTCCTATCCCGCAGGAACAAGTTTGATCTCTTTCACTTCACCGAAGTTCGAGAGGACTTTTGGCAGCGTCTCACCGGATCCAACGGCGATGATTTTCAGGCGGTCCGGATGAAGATGCTTCCTGGCGGCCGACAGGATATCTTCCTTGGTCAGCTTCACGACCTTCTCTCGCAGCTGCTGGAGAAAGTCCTTCGGCAATCCGTCGTATTCCAGCTCTATCAGGCGACTCACGATCGCCGAGGGACTGGAAAACGAAAAGACGAAGGAGTTGACGTAGGCTTCTTTTGCTTCCGCCAGTTCGGCATCGCCGACCAACTCGGTACGCATGCGCTCGATATTCGCCAGGAACCGCCCAATGACTTCCTGCGTAGAGGACAGCTTGGTCTCAGCCCGCACCAGCCAAATGCCTTGGTCGTGCACGCCGACGTTCAATCGACTCCCGACGGAATAGGCCAGCCCCCGCTTCGTCCGCACATCGTTGAAAATCCGGCTGCGGAACGAACTTCCGCCCAAGATGTCATTGGCGATGGCCAAGGCGACGTAATCAGGGTCGTTCTCCCTGATCGACAGATGCCCCAGACGCAGATGGGCCTGGGTCGTTTCCTTGTCAATGAAGCGGACCGCCAGCTTCGACGCCTCAGGTTCCGGCACATCGGCAATCTTCAGTTCCGGGACCGTACCCCGCCTCCAATCGCCGAACGCCGCGCGCAGAGCGGCCAGCATCTCGTCTCTTGTGAAGTCGCCAGTGACGCCGAGAATCATGCCGTTCGGATGGATCGTGGTACGGTGAAATGCCACGAGATCCTCCCGGGTCATACGCCTCACCGACTCAACCGAGCTTTCTCGCGCAGTCGGGTGCTCGGCACCGTAGAGCATCTTGACGAACTCGCGGCTGACGATGGAGCCCGGATTATCCTGGCGTCGTCGAATCCCTTCGATCGCCTGCAATTTCGCCAGCTCGACACGCGCGGCCTCGAACGTAGGCGTCCGAAGCAGGCCCGCAAAGATGTGCAATCCCCGCTTGAGATTCTTGCTGAGCACATCGAGCGAGGCGGAGCCTGATTGCCTGCCGATGCTGATACTGATGTCTCCCGCAAACTGTTCCAGCTCTTCATCGACCTGTTCCGCCGAGAGGTCTCCGCCCCCGCCCGTGCGCATCGCCGATCCGGTCATGGCCGCCAGGCCGATCTTGTCGGACGGATCGAGCCAGCTGCCGGTCCGCATCGACGCAGTGATCGTGATCAAGGGCAGTTCATGATCTTCCAACAGATACACAACCATCCCGTTGTCGAAGGCAACCCGCTCCGGCTCAGGCGGAGCGAACTCCACGGGCAAAAAGCTCATCGTCCGAGGATCGCCCAGCGCCGGATGCCCCGCGCAGGCCGACAACATCAATATCGACAGCAATGTCGCAATGCCGAAAAGACTCTGTATTCCGGCACCCTTCACCCCAGACCTCTGACCCCTCACCCATATCATCGCGCCGCCTCACCGCCCAGCATGGCAGCCATGGCTTTGCCGTCGCCCTTTTTCACCAACACGCCGACGGTGCGATTCGATTTCGTGAAGTACTGGGTCGCCACACGTTGGATATCGGCGGCGGTCACCGCGGCAACCTTGTCGCGCGACTTCAAGATGTAGCGCCAATCGCCGGCCACCGCTTGGTGTAGCGCGAGTTGAGAAGCTAGGCCGCTATTGGACCGCAGCGTCCGTACCAGGTCGGCATCCAGATTGTTGATCACCTTTTCGAGCTCCTTGGCGGACACTGGCTCTCGCTTCAATCGCTCCAGTTCGTCATAGATCGCGGCCTCGACCTCGGCCGTCGTATGGGGCGCCAGCGGCGTCGCCGTGAAAATGAACAGATTGGGTGCTCGCACGCCCGGAAAGTTTGCGTCCGAGCTGACCGAGGCCGCTATCCGCTGTTCCCTCACAAGCTTCTGGTGCAGGCGGGAGGTGAGGCCGTCGCTGAGCACGGCTTCGATGACGTCAAACACATCGTCATCTGGATGCCCCAGGCCCGGCTTGTGATAGCCGATGACCAGCGTTGGTTCCGCGTCGAACTCCACCTCCACCCTCCGCTCACCCCGCTGCTCCGGCTCCACGGTCGCGGGCGAGGGCGATGCAGGGGCTGCAGGAATCATCCCGAACGTTTGCTCGATCAACGTGATGACGGATTTTGGATCGAGATCCCCGACGAGGGCAATGGTCGCGCGGTTCGGCCCGTAGTGGGTCTTGAAGAACGCCTCTGTCTCGGCGGGCGTCAGCGACAGGATGTCGGACGACCAGCCGATGGTCGGAACCCCATACCCGTGGGCGCGGAACGCCGCAGACGTGAAGGTTTCAAACAACAAACCGCTGGGGCTATCCTCGTTCCGCAATCGCCGTTCCTCCATGACGACACCGCGCTCCTTATAGAACTCGCGCAGCACCGGATTGGCCATCCGGTCGGCCTCGATGGCAGCCCACAAGGGGAGACGATTGGCGGGCAGGCTGATCGTATAGCGTGTCAGGTCTTTGCCGGTGGATGCGTTGAAACCGACTCCCCCGTGACGCTGATAGAGCAGCGCCATCTCATTGCCGACCACATAGTGGGACGCCTGGGTTTGCAGTTCCGTAAAGTGTTTTTGGAGGGCATCGATGACCGCCTGGTCTTCGGCCGTCGCCCCGCCGCTTCGCTTGGTCACATCACGCTGGCGCTGTTCCAACTGGGTCCCGACACGTGCGAGCTCGTCCAAGATCGGTTTTTCTTTGGCATAGTCCTTCGTGCCGACAGTGCGCGTGCCCTTGAAGGCCATGTGCTCATAGAAGTGTGCGAGCCCGGTCTGGCCAACCTGTTCATTGATGCCGCCCACCGCGAAGGTGATATTGATCGAGACCACCGGCGTCTGATGACGCTCGACCATGAGGACGGTCAAGCCATTCGCCAGTTTGTGCTCGACGACACGCTCAGCTAGGCTCGGGGAAGCGGCATGTAGCAGGCTCAGGTTGAGGCTGAGCGCCGAGGACAAGCCCAAAGCCACAATCACGCGCGCGGTTGCTCCTCCGTATTCCCTCAACCTTACCCTAAACCTCAACCTGGGCTTCATTCGAATATCTCCATCAGTTCTTCCGGTCGTTCGATGAACCAATCGGGCTTACAGGCCGTCATCTTCTCCCGATTCCCCATCCCGTAGCCGACCGCGCAGACCCGTATGCCAGCGTTGTGGCCACCGTTAATATCGTTGGTGCTGTCCCCCACCAGGGCCGCGCGGTCTTTCGGCACATTCAATTGTTCCATGATATGCAGCAGCATCCCAGGGTCGGGCTTAAGCCCGAACCCGTTATCGCCTCCGATCATATAGGTGAAATGCCACGCACCTAATCCGTTCAGGATGACGCGCGTGTATTCGATCGACTTGTTGGTCGCAACCGCCTTCTGCTTGCGGGAAAAGTGCTGCAACATCGGTTCGATGCCCGGAAAGAAACCAGTCCGGTCCAGGCAATGTTCGAGATAGTGACCGCGAAAGACCCTCAACGCGTCTTCGAAGCTGACCTGATTACCCTCGCCGACCGCAAGACGCAACAGCTTCTTGATTCCGTCGCCGACGAATCCGAAGATTTCTTCCAAGGGGCGCTCCGGCAGCCCCAGTTCGGACAACGTCAAGTTCACGGATTTCGCAATGTCCCACTTGGATTCAATGAGTGTGCCGTCGAGATCGAAAATGAGCAGATCCACGAAGGTCTTGGCCATCACTTCGACTTCCGCAATGAGTCGGCGAGCACCGCGAGTACCGCGCGCTGGGACGCATCCTGTTCATGGAGTTCGGCTTCGCGCACGAAGTTAAGCATCCGCTTGAGGCCAATGTGAGGGGGGACCATCGGGGCGACGATCCGCCACAATTCGTTCCGCACCCCTTTCACATGAAAGCGGACCTCCTCAGTTTTCTCCTCGGGAACGAAGACCGCCGTGTCGAAATGAACGGAGCCCCGTACGTGAAAGGTGACGGGGATGACCACCTCCAGATTGTTGATAATCTCCCACTTCCGGTAATCCTCCGGGACGTCGACATCCTGAATGACGACGACAGAACGCCAAGCCGGCTCCTCGTTCCAATCGATGTAGGGCCGGAGTGCGTCGAACGACATGGCGTCCAAGCGGGCGCCCTTCATATCCAAGCGGACATAGTTCTTGACGATCTCCGCCGGAGACCGCGTAATCGTGCCACTCGGATCAACCTGTGCACTCACGGGCACAGCCAGACTGAGAACAGCGATGGCAAGAACCCAGCGAGTGAGCCACGTGGTCGAACGAACCAGCCCTCGGTGGACCGAACCCAACCCGTCACCAACCCATAGGTTTCGCAAGGGAATCGTCCTTCATCCGGACACGATCGAGGCGGAAGTACCCGGCAGCTTGTCCCTCACCAACTCGCGGCACTGTCTGTTCACCAAGAACATCCCTTCGTTCCGCGTTCATTCTAGCAAAGGGAGATGGAGACATCCAGGCAACCGGACAAAGCGGCGTGGTGCCCGTTTGACCTCATTTGAACGGGCATGCTAGGGTCGCCTTCGTACCGAACCATCATCCGGCTCAACCCAACAGGCAACTGCCAATGACCAATACCATGACCACCACACCGAACATCCACACCCATCTTCAGAACGCCACCAAGCCCTGGTCCTCCCTTCTTGTCGTTCCGCCGGAGACCACCGCTTCGGCCCTTGTCAAACCTCCCGAAGGCTTTCTCTTGCGTGTCATTTGCGGTGCCAAATGCAGGACCCCGGCGGGCACCCTCAAGGAGTTCTCGCGAGCCCTCGAGTTTCCCGACTACTGCGGATGTAATTGGGACGCGCTGGAGGAGTGCCTGACCGATCTGGAGTGGCTGCCCGCCCAGGGATACGTCGTGCTCATTACCGATGCACAGGCTGTAATTCCCGACGAGGAGGAAGAATACGCAACGCTGCTGGAAATCCTGAACGATGTGGGTGAGGCGTGGAGCAAGGGACAGACGTCCAGCGGTCGACGGGCTCCGTTCCATGTGTTCTTCGGCGTCTCCGAGGCGCACAGGGTCAAGCGAAAACATTGGGGTCTGGATGAACTCCCGCTCGCGGTTCCGAAGGCATCGACCCGCAAGCGACGCTACGTTCGTGCTGCGAGCCGGTCCACGCGAAAACAGCGAACGTAAATTCGCAGCATTACCTCCCCCGGGCGAAACTATGAGCGGGTGGTGCGCGTGAAGCGCGTGAGGCTGTTCCCTCCCGAGCACCTTCAAGACCGTCCCTCCGTCCTGCCTGAACCGCAATCCGGTGAGCCTGGCAAATGCTATGCCTCTCACGCCGGTCGTCCCACGGAGCCTTTTCACCGACGAGTCCGCTTCGCCCTTCTCCCCGGCACCAGGAACAGATGATTCTCACAAGAATTACACCCGGGTTAGCGGGGCGTCACACATCGGGAAATTGTCGGATTCCCCGGCTCCCTGTTTGAAGTGAGTTTAAAACCGGATCAGAACGGAGCGAAGCGCAGCTCCTGAGACATTTTTTCGCTTCGGGTGAGGCGAGCATGGGCCCTATGTCCCGGTCGGGGGATTTCTTGACCGGCTCTTGCGCTCCGTGATAGGGTGCGCCCCCGCTATGAACACCGCTCGATCCGCCAAGCTCTTCGCTGAAGCCCAAGAGCTCATCCCCGGCGGGGTGAACAGCCCAGTGCGCGCCTTCCGTGCTGTTGGAGGGCAACCACGTTTCATCGCCCGCGCGCAAGGATCGCGGCTCTACGACGTCGACCGAAATGCCTACATCGATTATGTGCTGTCCTGGGGGCCGATGATTTTAGGGCATGCCCATCCAACCGTTATCACGTCGATCAAGAAAGCCGCGGAGCACGGCACCAGCTACGGTGCCCCGACGGAATTGGAAGTCATGCTGGCGAAAGAAATTCGCACGGCGTTTCCTTCTATGGAGAAGGTCCGGCTGGTCAGTTCCGGAACGGAAGCAGTGATGAGCGCCATCCGGGTGGCTCGAGGATTCGCGAAGCGCGACGGTGTCCTAAAATTCGAAGGATGCTATCACGGTCACAGCGACTATCTGCTGGCCAAAGCTGGCTCAGGATTGGCCACGCTGGGGATCCCCGATTCACCCGGCGTGCCGGCGGATTTTGTGAAACACACCCTGACGGCTCCGTACAACGACGTTCGCGCGGTCCAGCACCTCATCAAAGAACACCGGGATCAGCTCGCCTGCGTCATTCTCGAACCGATCGCGGGTAACATGGGCGTCGTGCCTCCCGATCCCGGATTTTTGTCCGCCCTCCGGCAGCTGACAGCCGACAACGAGATCGTCTTGATCTTCGACGAAGTGATCTCAGGATTTCGCGTGAGTTACGGAGGAGCTCAGGCGCTCTACGGCATCACACCGGACCTCACGGTGCTGGGCAAGATCATCGGGGGAGGATTGCCCGTCGGCGCTTACGGAGGACGGAAAGAGATTATGGATCTCATCGCCCCGTCGGGGCCTGTTTATCAAGCCGGCACGCTGTCCGGCAATCCGCTTGCCGTCACCGCGGGACTGGCGACACTCAAACAGTTGCGGGCGAGCGGCGTCTATAAGCAGCTGGAAGAGCGCTCCGCGGCTCTGGCCAAAGGCATCGTGGTGGCAGCCAAGAAAGCAGGGGTGCCGCTGACGCAGACCCGCGTCGGTTCGATGTTGACGGCCTTCTTTACGCCAGGCCCGGTCGTGGATTGGAATACGGCGAAGCAATCGGACACAAAACGGTACGGCAGGTTTTTCCACCGGATGCTGGAAGGGGGCATCTATCTCGCCCCTTCCCAGTTCGAAGCGGCCTTCCTTTCAACTGCCCACAGCGTGCAGGATCTTGAGAAGACGATCAAAGCCGCGCACGCCGCACTTAAGAGCTTATAGCAGGTAGCGTATGGTCGGTCGAGATCCGGCCAAACGTCCCTTGACCTCCTACCATCAGCTATACGCTATCAGCCATCGGCTCGTTGCGCTGTATCGCGCCAGATACGAGCTTCATCATTCCCGATACAGCCGCCGCTCTACTCATCGTCGTCGTCCTCACCTTCCAGCGCTTCCTGTCGCTTCTGCTCCTCCATCGCATTATGGAGCAGCATGCGGATAAACATCGAATAGAGCGAGCCTTTTTCCAAGGTTCCGCCTGGGGGAATGGCGATTTTGCCTTCCTTAATCATCCGATCCATCCAGGCTTTCTGATCAGGGGCAATCAGCACGGGAATCTCGACCAGTCCCACACGTCCCATCATATCCATGGCCTAAACCTCCGTGAATCGTGAAACGTCGCTCGCGAGAGGCGCGTGAAGTGCGCGACAGGCGCGACTCGGAAAGATGAGATTTCTGACTCGTCCCGCTTCTATCGCAAGTCTCGCATGAAGAACGAGATACGCGTCACGAGCGACGATGATACTCGCGGGCATTCCAGCACGCCATTTTGATCGTTGTCAATCGATCAACTCCTGGCACGACCTGTGCGTTGGCGTGGAGGCATGCGTGCTCAACCAACAGCCATCATCGCTGGGGTGCTCCTGCTTCTCACCGGCGCGAGCCCATGGGGATTACTGGCTCACGCCGAGCGTCTATCGAAATCTGATCTCGACTCGACTCTTCAACCTCAATGCGAGCTCTGCTGGAATCCTTCCTCGAACGAGCGAGCCCCAGATCGTCTTCCAACGTTCAAACCCCATCGCCCGCGTCGACCGCCGGACAGTCGACCGCACCGGTTTCCCAAAGGGCGCTACAAACTGGTCCCCAACCAGAAACAGTCCAGGCTCTCTACGCTTCGCTCCCAATTGAGAAGAAACGCGAGACTTCTGAGTACTCAGCAGGTGTTTGCCATCGACGGAGATACCCTTCGCGTCGGACCCGAGCGCATCAGACTCCGCGGCATCAATGCGCCTGAACTGAATGAGCCGGAAGGCCAGGTGGCCAAGCAACGGTTGGAAGAATTACTCCGTAGGGGATCAGTTCGCATCGTGCCGCATGGACAAGATGTCCACGGTCGGACCGTCGCGGACGTATTTGTAAACGGGCAGAATGTGGCGCAGATTCTCAAGAGCGAGGGTTTTACGAAACCGCAGTCCTAGTTGACTCCAGCACCACACGAAACCCCTTGGATTTTTCTTTCCCAAGCCTGGCAGGATATCGTATGGGTCTTATCCAGCATCCTAGTATGATTGAGATCTCATATGGAACCAGATAATACATACTTAGGCGCCGATGACTGACGACGGCCTTCACGGCAACCTTTCGTGACTACTATCGCGCTTGTTATCTATGCGGCTGGACTCCTGGTGCTGTGGTACCACGAGTACTGCACCGTGCTCGACGTGTTCGAGAAGCCAGGGCTGTACAACTCACCTCCCCTTTACGTCGTGTTCTCTGCCGCGAGACTTGTCCTCGCTTGGGGCAGCATCACGGCGATCTGGAGCTTGATTGGTCCTCTTCCCGGCCTGGCGGCAGGCATTCTCTACTTCCTGATTGGGACCGTGGCCCTCCGCTTGAATCACAACAGGCAGGTTGCGAAGTGGCTCGCCGTCTTCACCAAGCAAATTGGGAAGGAGCGCAGCCTCCCTGCCGACGTACTACTGCCGCCAGAACTGGCGAAAGACGCTCTCGTCCTCGCGCGTTCTCAGGTCAACAAAGCGATGAAAGGCCAGCTGACGTGAGCCAATCCGTCGTGCATCGGTTTGTACCCACACGTCGCCTAACTTCAGGCCCCAGCGGACCGGGTGCTCGCGATGCTCGCATCTTGGCCGCTGAGCCTGGGCGTTAGAGTCGAAGTCGGCAAGGTCGCGCTCTGGAGCGTATCCTTACAAGTACCCATGGGTCCCTCTCAACCAACCACTGAAACCGAACGCAGAGTCCTTCGCTGGTTCTTGCTCGTTCTCGCGGTGATTTCGGTCGCGTATCTCACTGTGACTTGGTGGAGCAAGTCCCGCGATTGCCAAACACAGTGCATTGCAAAAGGCTTGGGCGATGGAGCGCTTCGGTTTAACGGCGGAGGCCGCTTCAATCTCGGCACCTATTGCGAGTGCGCTCGCAGCCCAAACCGTTCTGGCGATTCACGAGCGCAGTGAGTTCGAGGATCGTGGGGACGAAACGGTTCCAGGACACCTAATCACCTCCTCTGCTAATTGCCCCTCTCGTTAGCACGAGCTAGGCGGCGGGACATCAGAGAAAATGGTATTTTATGGCCGCCAACTGAGAATGCTCCAAGTCTCTGCTCTCTTCTTGGCTGCTGTTTGTGCGGTGGTGGCTTATTGGGGCACCTGGTCTAATGAGGTCCTGACGCTGCTGTCCCTTCCGCTCATCGCCGGTTATGCGATTGGTGACGAAATTCTTTGGGTCCGCCTAGAGAGGTTCGCTCGCGGCGCAGGGGGATCGGAATGAAAATGACTAGGAGCCTTAACTTGCGTTCGGTGAGAGCAAGACATGGCTGACCCTCTGCAAGAATTACTCAAAGACGATTTGGTGAATCTAGAGCGCGATCTCTTGAAGGAAGCACGTGAAGGGCGGCTCTCCGCAATCGATGCACAGGATATCTTGTCGCTAATTCCCGACCTGCATTTCCCCGGTTTGATCACCCTCCTCGCTCTCGGCGCCAGAGCGACTGGTCAGAAGGAGAGGTTCACACCCTTTCCATTGACGAACCAGAACATCACCGATGCGCTCTCTCGCCTTCCCGTCAGGAATCAACAAGCACAACAAGCGGCTCGACTTCTATTGACCGGGCAATTTTTCGGCGATATGTCCGACGCTCTTGCCGTGATAGCCCATACTGTTCCCGGCTTGCCGCTTGCCATCGCCCAGGATGTCCGCGCGCTACCCCACTTCCCAAGACGATTAGCCCTGGCCATCAAACGCGACCTTGCCGATACCCCCTCCGTGATCGAAGCAGTGATGGCGGATCTCCGGGACAATGGAAAGATCGACTCCCAACCCAAGATTCTGAGCCATACGATGGGTGTCCTCTATCGACAGGCTACCCCTAAGCAAGTCGCGACGACCATCCACGGCCTCCTGGGAAATGAATCGGTCCGGCTGGCCATCATCCTGTTCGCCAGATCCAAAGGCCTGAACATTTCCCAAGGAGACCTGAACCTCGTTCGGGAGGCGATCGATCCGGACAGGCCCAACCTTGGGAAGCTCTTGGCGCCAGGCTATAAACACCTGACGGAGCACTTCGGCAACACTCAGGCCATGGAGCTATTGGATCAGTTTGTCGCTTAGCAGGCGGTTGCAAAATCCGCCAGCGGCGTTCTCGGAGCGCTTGGAGGCTCAACGTACGGCAGACAGCACGATTCCCCTCCCCGCCTTCTGCGGCCTTGCCAGACGGCCTGTCTGAACAGACTACGATTGATTCTGGGAAAAGAGCGGGGACATTCTGCATTTCGCCGAGTCACGCCTCGGATACTCCCCAGAATGCCCCCAGAAGCCGCCGCGACGATCAGAAGTCGCCGGACTTAATGTAGGGATGGCTCCAGAGCGTCAGCTGCAGAAGACAGGATTTCACCCATGCGGCGTACATTTTCTCGACGTCCTCGGCCGAGTGGCCCTGCTTGGCGAGAAAGGGCTTCAGCGTGAAGGTCACCGGGAAAATGAGCGCAAAGAGGTCGCGAAACGGCACGTGGTCGCTCGCAGTGGCGCCGTCGGTCCGATTCTTCTTGGTACGATGGTGACGCAGGCCGATCTCGTGCTGGTAGTCGAGCAACTTTTGGTCGTACTCGGCACGGGCGGTGTCGAGGATCCACTGCCCGAAACGCTTGCGGACTCCCCCCAGGTAGTCGCCCTGCGGCTTGCCATCGCTCTTGCCGAGGAAGGATGCGAGCAGATGCGGCTGGGATCCGACGAACCCATACCAAACATCCAGGATGGCCTCCACCTGATCCTTCACTACATCGTGCGAGAGGCGCAAGTACCTCACATCCTCATCGCCGAACAGGGCGCTCTTCTTCATTAACTCGAAGTCGGCAGGCGTCACGGGAGACCGCCCGACCGCCGAGGTGCCATAGGTATATCCGGGAATCTGCTGGCTCATAAATACACTCCTTTCATCTTGTTGCAGAAGTTGCTCTCCCATCCTGAAGGCACTGCACGACAGAGCGATGACGTCATGGCTGAGAGCAGCCGCTAGGCCAAGGCGCCTCGCTGGTCGTTGGACGACTGCCGGACCGGGCGTATTTCGTGAAACGTCGTTCGTCTCTCACAGGGAGAAACGAACGGCCGCCAGTTCCACGTATCACACCTTACGGGCGACGTCGCTCTGCAGAATATGGTCACGAGTGTAGCGCAGCGACGGTCGGCTTGTCGAGGCGTTTGACCTTTCCGTTTGCATCCGTCGCCGCCAGCCGCGCCGAGCCCTCCACGATCACCTGACCGCTGTGTTTGTCCTTCACGACATGCTGGAACGTCAATGAAGCGGCGCTCATCTCGGTCACAGCCGTGTCGATCACCAAGGTGTCGCCGTACCGGGCGGGCGAGCGGTAATCGACCTCGGCATGCACGACGACGAACACCGTCCCGTCGTTCATGAGTCCGGCCACGGACAGCCCCCGCTCTTCCAGATAGCTGGTGCGGGCACGCTCGAAGTATTTCAGGTAATTCGCGTAATACACCACCCCGCCGCAGTCGGTGTCTTCGTAATAAATTCGAACTTCCATGTTCGTTACCCGCGAGAGAAGTGGGACGGGCGTGACTCGCCAGAAGATTGCATGTCTCGCTTTTCGCGCCAGTCTCGCACGTCGCACTAGAGGCTCAACACCGGAAACTTCGGCAGCGACGAGTCGGCCACGCCGGTCAGCTTGATGACCACATCGTAGAGTTGCTGTACGCGCTCGGATTTGATGGGATCGAAGCCATGCCCCAGCACCGCATGGTTCGCGGCATCGAGCAGCGGTTTCATCGTCGGCCACTCACGCAGGAAGGATTGGCCCAATTGATCACCCAATCCCGCCAGTACGCGAAACTGGGCCTGTAAGGGAAGTTTGTACTTGCCGTCGACGTCTTCCAGATAGCAGGCTCGACAGGTTTCCTGAAGGGCCTGCGGAAGTTGCTCCGGCTGCACGTCCCAGCTCTTGATCTTGTGTGACTTGAACAGCTGGCGCTGTGCAAAGGCTTCGAGCGCGCGAACCAGCGCGATCATCGATGCTTCGGGATCGTGCGCCACATGGACCCGACGGCTCGCATGCGCCAACAGATCCAGTACCACAGATTCCCTGACCTCAGCTGGGTCGAGCACGAGCTTCTCAAGGAAACCCGCGTTGGCTTTGATGGGCAGCAGCATAGCTTTCAATCCTGCCGGCCCGCCCCAGAGCGAGGCCATCTCCAGGGCCTTGGTTGCCGTTTTCAGTTTGTCCCAAGCCTGACGATGATGAAACCGTTCCCACAGGTCGTACCCTTCAGCCAGGTCGGTCAGGGCCCGATAGAGGGGCTTCTGTCCGCCACTCACCCGCACTTCAATATCACGGAACAGTTTGGCGGCAGCAGAGAAAAGACCTCGATTAAACAACTCGCATCCCTCACGGCGAGACACCGTCGCCGCCTCGTCCCAGGGATTGCCCTGGATCCACACCACGGCCTTTCCATCAAGATCAATCACCTCATCCTCCTGTCCCTGGCGAGCCGGAATGAGCGAGACGAGCCTTGAACTCCACGGGAGCGTCACCACTGTGAGCGCGCCCGCCAAGGCCGGCGTGGCCCCGGTCATGTCCACGACCAAATCACCAGGCTGCACCTCCCACGTCCGTAGGAGATTGGGAAGCGACCGGGCGAGCGTCTGGTAGCAGCCGGTGAACTCGCCGTCGTGTGCCATGACGATCCAGTCCCAACGCCGCGGCATCTGGTCGATCTTCGGCTGCACCGCCGACTCCACCAGCGCCTTGCCCGCCTCCGGCAACACGAAGCAGAGCGCGTCGGGTCGCAGCCGGTTGATCGAATACACCGCCGCTGCGGCATCATCCGTCAACGCAATTACTAATGCTGCCACGGATTGATCTTGTGCCATTGCGCGTGGACTATACCATTGCCCCTAGACCTGTTCAATTCGATGGACGACGACACAGCAAGTCGTGCCTTTGGTTTGACAGGATGCACCACCTCGCCTACAATCGCGCGCAATGAAAGATTTTGTCCTCAACGCCTTTTCAGAAAGCGTGAGTGTCAAACAGCAATTCGCCCGCGAGCATGCCGATCGCATCGTACAGATCGCCATTCTTATCGCGAAGACCTTTCGTGACGGCCACAAAGTCCTGCTCTTCGGCAACTGCGGCAGCGCCACCGACGCGGCGCACATCGCGGCGGAATTTGTCGGACGATACAAGCGCGAACGCGCGCCCTTGCCCGCCATCGCCCTGGCGACGGACATGGGCGCCATCACCAGCATCACCAACGACTACGGCTACGATGAACTTTTCGCCCGCCAGGTACGCGCGCACGGCCAGAAAGGGGACATCGCCATCGCCATCAGCACCAGCGGGAATTCTCCCAATGTACTGAAAGGTGTCGCGGCGGCTCGTGAATGTGGATTGGTGACGATCGGCTGGACGGGCGGGACCGGCGGCAAACTCGCCGCGCTGGTGGACTATCCATTCGTCGTTCCCTCCACCGTCACGGCCCGGATTCAAGAAAGCCACATTACGCTCGGCCATGTGTTGTGCGAGCTCTCAGAGGAACAGCTCCTTGGCAAAACGTCCTGAGCGGACTCCCCCGAAGCGTGCCGCATTTCCCTTGATTCCGCCGATCAACCTATCGGACCTGAAGACCTATCCGTTGAGGAAACGCCACAGCAAGGTGCGGGTGTCCAACTTCGCCACGCCCTGGCAAGGCGGCGGCTCCTTCACCAAGTTCTACTCCACCCTGCCTGACATCCTGGCGGTCAAGACGCTTCGGGCCGTGACCCAAGCCATCGCGAACGCCCATCGAAAAGGACGACCCGTGATCGTCGGCGTCGGCGCCCACGTTATCAAGGTGGGTCTAGCCCCGATTGTGACGGACTTGATGGAGCGAGGCATCGTCACCGCGGTGGCCATGAACGGGGCCGGGATCATCCACGATTTTGAATTAGCCTTGATGGGCCACACCTCCGAAGAAGTCGATGCCGAAATCGACGGCGGCCGATTTGGCATGGCGGAAGAAACGGGACGGATCCTCAATGAGGCCATCAGCCATGGCGCCGCAGCCTGGGAAGGGCTCGGCGAAGCGATCGGGAACTACATCAACCGGCGGGCCGGTCAGTTTCCGAACCGGGGGACGAGCATTTTGGCGACCGGCGCGCGGCTCGCCGTGCCTGTGACTGTTCACGTCGCGTTGGGAACCGATATCATCCACATGCACCCCTCAGCCGATGGGGCAGCCATCGGAGCCACCTCGCTTCTCGACTTCAGGCGACTCGCGGCCGTCGTCGCCGGCATGGAAGGCGGCGTGTATCTGAACGTCGGATCGGCCGTGATTCTCCCCGAAGTGTTTTTGAAAACGGTGTCGTTGGGACGGAACCTCGGCCACTCGCTTGCGAACATCACCACCGTGGATATGGATTTTCTCTCCCACTATCGCCCGCAGACCAACGTGGTCCGGCGGCCCACACAGAAGGGCGGCAAGGGATATTCCTTGACCGGCCACCACGAAATCATGCTGCCGCTGCTCGCCGCAGCGGTGGTGGAAGAGCTGGGTTGAAACGGAACCTCGCCACATCAGCTGCCGAGGTCGTGCTGTCTCCAGAAGAGTTGCAGACCCGGTGGCGTGACCTGAATACGCAGCACTTTGCCGGCCTGTTGCCGCCGATTTCCATCGTTTGGAGCCGGCGTCTGACCTCCTCGATCGGTATGTTCGCCAGTCGCTGCGGGCCACGAGCACCACAGCTCGCCACCACAGGCAGCAGCCGCCGAGAGATTCGCCTCTCCCTCCCGCTGTTGGAACGGCTCGCCAAACGGACACCCTACGCGGAGCAGGAACTCCTCAATACCCTCGCCCATGAGATGATCCACCAGTGGCAGTTCGATGTACTGAACCGGCGGCCGAATCACGGCCTGGATTTTTTGCGAAAGATGACGGAGATGAATCGTTCAGGCGAGGTGGCCATCACCACGTACCACTCCCTGCACAAAGAAGTGCTCGCCTTGTCGCGATTTGCTTGGCGCTGCACCGGATGCGGGCGCGTCTACCGGCGGCAACGGAGGACGATCGAGCCATCGCAGCATCACTGCGGCGCCTGCCGCGGTTCATTGCAGGAGCTCATTTCCGTGACACAATCCTCGCCAAATCAGCCCGTTTGTCGGGCAGCTCATCAGACAGGGAAGCGGACCCCCTCCCCTCGACCAGAAAGATGCGACAGGGTTCCAGAACAGTTGACGCTCGCGTTGGCTTGATTCAACGAGCTGAAACCGAAACGGCGCCCCCCTAGGCAGCACCTCGAGTCGGGTACCGACCTGCATGGACGGACCAGTTCGTGAGAGTGCCCCATTGACTGTTCCTGCTCTTTCCCTGGAGGGAGCGGGCAGGTATGATGGGGGCATGTCGAGGAAGGTTCTGCCGCAAGAGCAGCTCATATCCGTAATCGCCAAGGAGCGGGCCGAGGGCAAGCGCATCGTGTTCACCAACGGCTGTTTCGACCTCCTGCACATCGGCCATACGCGATATCTCCAGGCGGCACGGTCGCTGGGCGATCTGCTCGTGGTCGGCGTCAACACGGATTCCTCCGTTCGCAGCATGGAAAAAGCGCCGGACCGGCCGATCGTGCCGGAGGCACAGCGGGCAGAGGTGCTGGCCGCCCTGGGTTGTGTGGATTTTGTAGTGTTGTTCGCGGAGCCCGATCCCGGACGTCTCATCGCCGCTATTCAGCCGGATGTGTTGGTGAAGGGAGGCGATTGGGCCCTGGATACCATCGTCGGTCGTGAGGTCGTCGAGAACCGAGGCGGCGTGGTCCGGACCATTCCGCTGGTGCCCGGCATGTCCACCACCGCGCTCCTCCAGCGCATCCGATCAACCACCCCGTGATTCGTGCCTGAGACCAATTCTCAATCGATCTCCTGGCTCGCCCCCCTTGGTTCGGCGCTCAGCCAAACCCGGGCCCGTGTCTGCCTGGCGGGGGTGCATGGATCGACGCTCTCCTGTGCGCTCACACTGCTGGCCCAGGCCTGGGGAAATACGCCGGATCGGTCTCGTCCGTGGGTCATCATGACCTCCAGCAACGAATCGGCTGAGCGGATCTTCAACGATCTTCGTTTCTTCCGCGCGTTCATGGGCCTGCCGGCCGACGGGCTGGCCTGGTTCCCGGAATGGGAGACGCTGCCCTACGAAGGAACGGCGCCGCACGTGAGCTTGGTCGCGCGCCGTATGACGACGCTCCACCAGCTGCGCACCGATCCGCCTGCGCTGCTCATCACGTCCGTTGCCGCGGCCATGCATCGCCTGATTCCGCACAGGACCTTTGAAGAGGCCGTCCTTCGATTCGCGATAGGCGGGACTTGCGAGCGGGAACTGCTGACGACCGGCCTGCTTCGCCTGGGTTACCGGCGCGTTTCGGTCGTGGAAATTCCCGGAGAGTTCAGCATCCGCGGCGGCATCGTCGATATTTTCTCGACTGCCTACGCCAATCCGCTCCGTCTCGAACTGCTCGGCGACACAGTCGAATCGATTCGCCTGTTCGATGCCTCCACCCAGACGTCGATTGAAAAATTCAAGGAGGGCTGGGTCCTGCCCGCGCGAGAATTTCTCCGGCCCGCCGACGACGCGCAGGCTTTCACCCCGATCCCTCCGGACGCCGAGTGGCACAGTCCCGAGCTCTATCCCCGGATGGACACACTGTTCGATTACCTCGTCGCTCTCCCCTGCCTGATTCTGGATCAGCCCGGCGCCTTGAGAGCAGCCTGTGAAGCAGCCTGGGAGCGAATCGACGACGGCTATCTCCGGCACGCCGACCGCGACACCGCACAGCCGTATCCTTCTCCGGAACAACTTTTCTTGACGTGGGACGATCTTCAACGGGAAGCGGAGCCCTGGCCTATGTTGGCCGTGGAGCCATTGGCGGCGCCGGACGAGTCATGGACGCCGACGTGGTCGTTTGCCGGCCAGACGCCAGCCAGCATTGGCTTGTGCATCAGGGGCAGGCCGTTCAGCCAGACGCTGGCACTGATGGAGGGCCTCCGCACCGACCATCGAGTTGTGCTGGTCGCGCGAAGCCATGGGCAGGTCGATCGCCTGCTGGCGCTTTTGCGGGAGCATGACCTGCCGGCTGAAGAATGGAAGCCCTCGGTCTGGGCGCGCCGAAGCGCGGAGAGACTGCCCTTCTTCGTGTTGCAGGGTGAGCTCTCGTCTGGCTTTCTCTCCGACGAGCTGCGCCTTGCGTTGCTGACGGAAGAAGAACTATTCGCGAAGGGGATCCGCCACAAGCCACAGCCGAAGAGCAGAACCGCCACCTTTCTCTCTTCGTTGGAGGACCTCAACGTGGGGGACTATGTCGTCCACGTGCAACACGGAATCGCCAAGTACCACGGGTTGAAGCGGCTCGCCGTTCAAGATTTCGAAAGCGATTATTTGATCCTGGAATTCGCCGGCGGAGACACCCTTTATGTCCCGCTCGATCGCCTGAATCAGGTGCAACGGTACAGCGGAGCCGAGAACCACGTCCCGCGCCTCGATCGCCTCGGCGGTGCCAGCTGGGCCAAGACCACGGCACGGGTCAAGAAGGACATCGAAGGGATGGCCCATGACTTGATCGAACTCTACGCGAGCCGCGAGCTGGTGAAGCGAAGCGCCTATGGATCCTCGGGCACCCTCTATCACGAATTCGAGGCGGCCTTTGAGTATGAGGAGACGCCGGATCAGCTGAAAGCCATCGAGGACATCGTCCGTGACATGGAATCGACAAAGCCGATGGACCGGCTCGTCTGCGGGGATGTCGGGTACGGCAAAACGGAGGTGGCGATGCGGGCCGCCTTCAAGGCCGTGGAACACGGTCGCCAGGTGGCGGTGCTGGTGCCGACGACGCTGCTGGCCCACCAGCACTACGACAATTTCGCCGAACGGTTCGCTCCTTTTCCCATCCGCGTGGCGTTGCTTTCACGATTCCAATCGCCCAAGGAGTCGAAGGCGATTGTCAGGGAGGTCGCCGCCGGATCGATCGACGTGGTGATCGGCACTCACCGGCTCCTCCAGAAAGATGTGGTGTTCCGGAATATCGGGCTCGTCATCGTCGACGAGGAACAGTGGTTCGGCGTCAAACATAAGGAACGCCTGAAGCAACTCCGCACACAGGTGGACGTCCTGACGCTGACCGCCACGCCCATCCCGCGTACCCTGCAGATGGCCATGTCGAGCGTCCGCGATCTGTCGATCATCGATACGCCCCCTGCCGGCCGCCTGGCGATCAAGACGGAGGTGCTGCGCGCGAGCGACAAGGCGCTGCGGGACGCCATCATGCGCGAGCTGAGCCGCGGAGGCCAGGTCTATTTCGTGCACAACCGGGTCGAGACTATGGAGCGGATCGGCGCGTGGCTGCGGCAACTGGTTCCGGAGGCCCGCATCATGATGGCTCACGGCCGGATGGACGCCAAGCCGCTGGAAGCGGTGATGTTGAAGTTCCTGAAGCGGGAAACGGACGTCCTGATCGCGTCGGCCATCATCCAGTCGGGGCTCGATGTCCCGAACGCGAACACGATCATCGTGAATCGGGCTGACATGTTCGGTCTCGCGCAGCTCTACCAATTACGCGGGCGCGTCGGGCGCGGAGGCGAGCAGGCCTACGCCTACTTCCTGATACCCGATGAAGGGACGCTCACGGGCGACGCCCAGAAACGGCTGATTGCGATTCTCCAGTTCACCGAGCTCGGATCGGGATTCCGTATCGCCGCGGCCGACCTCGAGATCCGCGGCGCAGGTAATCTGCTGGGCAAACAGCAATCCGGCCACATCGCTGCCGTCGGCCTGGATCTCTACATGCAAATGGTGGAGCACGCCGTCCAGCGGCTCAAGGGCCACCTCGTGGAGGATGAGCCGGACCCGACCCTGCAGCTTCCGGTGTCAGCATTCATCCCCGAACACTTTGTGGCCGATCCGCATCAACGCCTCTCGCTCTACAAACGGCTCACCACCTGCAGCCAGGTCGGCGAGCTGGCGTTGCTGCACGGGGAGATCCAGGATCGGTATGGGGTTCCACCGGAGCCGGTCGAACGGCTGCTCGAAGTGATGCACCTCAGAATCCAGGCCAAGCAGCTGCGCCTGGCCTCCATCGAGGTGCATCACCAGTCGGTCAGGGTCACGCTGAGTGCGAAAGCGACGATTCCCGATGAGGCCATACGCCGCCTGATGGACCGGCTTAGGAAGCGCCTGCGGTTCCTGAGCCCCCTTTCGTTCGAGATCCAGATGCCGCAGAAGGACTGGCCCTCGATCTTCTCCGAACTCAACACAACCTTGCAAAGCCTCATCCGCTGTGATACCAACACAACAGAGAAGGATGCGACCCCATCGTGACCACGATCCTCGTCTTCCGCGGCTCATGACATCGCCCCGTTCCCTCATTGCCGATCGCGGCACCTTCCGCACCCCGTTGTCCCTCGCCGGCCTCCTAGTAGGTCTGGGGCTGGCGCTTGCAAGCTGCACGACGCAGCAGGAGGAGCCGGTTGTCGCCCTGGTGAACGGACGAGCCATCACGCAGGTGGAGTTCGACGTGCGATGGGGCGAATTGTCGGAGGCGACCCATTCCCGTTACGAGAAGGAGGGCGGCAAGCGCCGGTTCCTGGACGAACTCATTACACGGGAACTGCTGATGCAGGAAGCCCGTCGTCGGGGTCTTGACCAGAACGAGGGTATCCGCGACAAAGCCCAACGATACAAGGAGCAATTGATTCTCGACGAGCTGTTGAAGGACAAACTTCAGTCCAAGGTGGAGCTTACGAAAGCCGAACTTGACGCCTACTATGAGACCCATGCGCATGAGCTTCTGGACCCCCTCAAAGTGGAGGTTTCCCAGATGCTGCTGGCGAACTTTCCGGCCGCAAAAGATCTCGAAACGCAGATCAACCGAGGAGGCGACTTCGCCAAGTTCGCCCAGCGCTATTCGATCGACGACAAAACGAGAGCGAAGGGAGGCGATCTCGGCCCCTACCGGAAGGGCCTGGTCGTCCCGGAAGTCGATGCCGTCATCCATACCCTGAAACCAGGACTGGTGAGTGCTCCAATCAAGACGGCCGACGGGTACTATCTGGTCATGATCACCCCGCTCGACAGGGAAATCATCCAGGCCGATCTGGCGATTCAGGAACGGCTCCGCCAGGAACTGTTGGCCGATAAGCGCCGCAAACGGTTCGAAGAAGTCATCGCCGACATTCGGGCCAACGCCACGGTTCGCCTCGCCGACGCATCCCGCTATATCATCGAGTACAGGGGCAAACCCTAGCCTGCTCCACCCCTCCCCAAGTCAGACTCGTTTCGTGTAGAATCCCCCGGTTTCCGGTGCTCAGCCGATCAGGAAAGGACGCAGGGAGCCATGAAGCCGCCGCCGCACAGTCAAGACCGGCCCGTCCGTTTCAAGACCGCGCTGGCCTTGATCGCGATGCTCGCACTGCCGCCGGCCTTCTCGGCCGCGCATCTGGAGGATCGAATCGTCGCCGTGGTGAATTCCGACCTGATCATGCTGTCGGAGGTGCGGCGTGAGATCGAGCCCGAGCGGATACGCATTGCGCGTCAGCACCGGGGCGACGACCTCGCGCAGCGGTTGAAAATGGCGGAATCGATGGCCCTCACGAGGATGATCGAGCGGAGATTGCAACTGCAGGAGGCCAAGGCGCAAAAGATCGAGATCTCCGATCAGGAAGTGAAGCAAGCCGCCGAGCGGATGAAACGGCAGGGGGAAGCCGTCGACCTCACGAACCCGCTCGACGTCAAGAAGGTGCGGGATCAGTTGACGCTCGCGAGAGTGGTGGATCTGGTCGTCCGGAACACCATCACGGTCGGAGACTCAGAGACGAAGCGTTACTATGACGCCCATCGCGACCGATTCGTCCTTCCGGAGGAATATACGCTGAGTCAGATCCTCATTCGGCCCCGTGCTCCGGATGGGGTCGCCGAGGCCCTGGTCAAGGCCAGGCAGGCCATGGAGGAGTTGAAGCACGGCGAGAAGTTCGCGGATGTCGCGGCACGCTATTCGGACGGACCCAACGCTTCACAGGGGGAACGACTCGGGTTGGTGCGGCAGGGCGAACTCCTGCCGGCCATCGAGCGAGCGATCGCTCCTCTCGTGCCCGGCGGCATCTCGGACATCATCGAAAGCCAAGAAGGATTTCATATCATTCGGGTGGAGGAGAAGAGCCCAAAACAGTTTCGTCAGTTTGAGGACGTCAAGTTTGAGATTCAGGGACTGATCTTTCAGCAGAAAAGCGAAGACGTCTTTCACTCATGGCTGGACGGGTTGAAGAACAAGGCCAATATCGAGATCAAGTTTTAGCCAGATCCCGCAGGGCCCCCCAGACCCGCTCACGACCGTCGCCGGTCACCGACGAATACGGAATCAGCACCTCCCCTTCTTCCAGTCCCAGGTCCAGATGTGTCTGTCGGAGAGTGCGCACACGTTCGCTGGGTTTGAGCTTGTCGGCTTTCATCGCGACGACGATGGGATTCCGACCGATCGAACGGAGCCAGGCGACCGTTTGGCGATCCTGGCCGGTCACCACCCGACTCTCTACCAGAAGCACGACGCCGAGCAGGGAAGTCCGGTCCTTGAGATAGGCCTCGATCAAGGGCGCCCATTGCGCGCGGATCGACTGGGAGACTTTGGCAAACCCGTAACCCGGCAGGTCCACCAGATAGAATTTCGACAGATCGGGATCGGATGTCGCAATCAAGAACAGATTCGCCGCGCGCGTTTTCCCCGGTGTCCGGCTGACTTTCGCAAGATCCCGGCGGTTCAGGAGCGAATTGATCAAGGAAGACTTGCCTACATTGGAACGCCCCACGAAGGCAATCTCCGGATAATCGCCGGGAGGAAACTGTTCTGGGGCGACACAACTTTTGATAAACTCAGCCGCGTAGATTTTCATGTCGCCACAAGGCTGAAGGCACAGTATTCACGGCGGGAAGCCGGATCGCCTCCCCTGCTGCCCAAGCCGCTACACATACGTACCACGCATGGCTAAGTCAACCCGCCGGACATCCGCCCGTCTTCTCCTCTGGAGCGCGTTGCTCGTGGGCCTTCCGCTCGGCGGGTTGGCGCTGACGTGGCTGATCACCCTGCCGGATGTCGGCACGCTGGCGCGACACAATCCGGCATCGACGGCGCTCATGGAGAGTCGGCTGGCAAAGGCCTCCGGGCAGGGACGCGCCGCGTCACGGCAATGGATATGGGTGCCGCTGGCCCGGATCTCACCCCATCTGCAGCGCGCCGTCGTCGCCGCCGAGGACGCCTCGTTCTTCATTCACGAAGGCTTCGATTGGGAGGGCATCCGGGACGCCGCAATCGAGAACCTCGAGGCGGGAGAGCTGAAACGGGGGGGAAGCACCATCACGCAGCAGCTGGCCAAGAACCTCTATCTCTCCTCCGAGCGCTCCCTGTTCCGCAAAGCGCGTGAGGCCCTGATCACGCGGTCGCTCGAGCACCGCCTGACCAAGGAGCGCATCCTTGAACTGTATTTGAACGTGGCGGAATGGGGCCGCGGAGTCTACGGCGCGGAGGCTGCGGCTCAACATCATTTCGGGAAATCCGCCGACGCGCTCACCGCGGAGGAAGCCGCCTGGCTGGCCGCCATTTTGCCTTCACCCCAGCGGTACGACCCTATCCGAAAAACGAACGCGCTCACCCGCCGATACCAGCGTATTCTCCGATGGATGCGCAACGCTTCGACCTCCGTTCACGAATCCGCACAGTAGGCACCGACCCCGTCGAGCCTTCGACTAGAGCTCGCCGGCATCGCCGATTTGGTTGTGCTCGTGCTCGCCGAAGATGGCCGACTCGTGAGTATAGTGCTTGAATTCGAGCAGATTGTGAGAGGGGTCTTCCAGGAAGAAGGTGCGGTGTTCGATACGCGAGCCGGGGAATCGCACGCGCAGTTGCTGATAGAACGGCAACCCCCTGGCTTTCGCTCTGTCCGCCAGCGCCTGCCATTCGCTTTGCGAAAGAAAGATCAGACCGAAATGGCGCGGGTAGATGCCCTGCTGATTCGGGAGGTGATCCGGCGTGAGATGGCCGACAAGTTGATGCCCCGCCAGACCGAGCGTGATCGCCTGTTTTGATTTCCGTCCGACCGTACATCCGAGGCCGTCCACGTAGAACCGGATGGTCTCCTCCACGTCATGAATCGGAAAGGCGAGATGAAACAGACAGCTGCTCATGGAAATCGGTCTCCGACCGTGGGCTCACCTGTTCCATCCCACCATCCTGCAGCCATATGGGACGTCACATGCGCGATAGTGAATCGTCCGTTCGGCGTGAGCACCAGACACCCCGCGGCCCCCTTGATCCGCGCGACAAGCCTGCTCAGAACCTGTCGAACCGCAGTTGCCGGTATCGTTCCACGGGCTAAGCGATCGCAGATTTCTTTCGCCACCGCCAGGCGCATGATGCCTTCTCCTACCCCCGTCATCGATACGGCTCCACTCTGGTTATCAGCATACACCCCGCATCCGATGATCGGCGTGTCCCCGACTCGTCCGGGCAACATGCAATCGATCCCGCCGGTCGATGCGCCGGCCGCGACCGTGCCGGAACGGTCCAGAGCCACCGAGCCGACCGTTTCTCTTCCCGCGCGCTCGCGCTGGGACGGTCCGTCCTTGAACATGTTGTGATAGAGCCGGAGGATCTCGCCGGATATTGCGGGAGCATTGCCGGCCCTGCGCACCAATCGGCGACGAGGTCGCCGCGGTTGACGCTCCAGCTTGAAATACCGGGCGAACGCCGTCGCCGGCTCCCCGGCCAGCAAGACATGGTTGGTGTGCTCAATCACCAATCGCGCCGCCGTGATCGGATGCACGATGCTCTCGACCGACGCCACGGCCCCGGCACGCAACTCACAGCCTTCCATGATCGAGGCATCCATCCGTCTCACGCCGTCGAGCTGCAGATGTGAGCCCTTGCCCGCATTGAAGAGCCCGCTTCGTTCGAGGAGGCGAACGGTTTGTTCCACGGCGATCAGCGCCGGACCTCCCCGATCGAGCAGATGATAGCCGACTTGCAGGGCGGCGCACAGCGCGGCCGCTTGCGGCGGGGTCATGGCACCAAGACCGGCGCCTCCGTGCGCGAGGATGATCGGATGCGTCGGTCTCAATTCAGCAGGAGATCCCGGGCTCGTTGGTAGGCAGGATTCTGCATGCGGTCCAGATCGGATCGTACGAAACCCAGACCGGTGACACAGAGTTCAAAATTCTCGGACAGTTTCTGAAACAAGGGCGGATTGTTTCCTGAATCGCCGCGGCCGATCTGGGCCACAATCCCGTAGGATCGTTTCCCCGTCTTCACACAGTCTACGAGAAAGTCCTTGTGATAGATCAGCCCAGCCGACTTGAGACGTCGGAGATATTCGGGAAACAACCCGGCCATGAACAGGGTGAAGTCCCCGATATGGCGATGCACGTCCCGCTCGCGATCCAACGACTGCGCCTCGAGTATCACCTCTGACTCGAAGAGGAGATCGACGACGGCATCGACCGGCTGATCGTGTCGATTCTTGATTTTATAGAGTTGATCAGTCCGGGTAAAGTCGACCAGCAAGTTGGATACATACGAGGTCACATTGAGATCGGGCCAGCCGAGGTGTTCGGTAAAGCTCTTCTCGGTTAACGCGCCGAACAGCTGACGGAGCGGATGTTGTGGGGGGACCTGAGCTCTCATCACTACCTCCCGCGAAGCCCGAAGCCGCTTATTTCTAGTATAGCAAATCTTCCGGAAGCGCCGGTTCTCGCCCACCTCGTCACTCTATCGGCCCTCTTCCCGAAGACTTGAGGGGGACCGGTCAGCTGCGGTCATTCCGTCTGTCCAACACGAACGTGACCGGGCCGTCGTTCAGGAGGACGACCTTCATGTGCGCGCCAAACACTCCGGTTTCAACGCTCGTTCCCTGTGCCCGCAGCTCGCTCGCAACCTGTTCGTACAGTCGCCGGGCTTCGTCGGGAGAAGCGGCCTCGTCAAAGCTGGGGCGTCGGCCGTTCGCCGTTCGGCCGAGCAGCGTGAACTGTGACACGAGCAGGACGGCCCCGCCGGTGTCCGCGAGCGACCGATTCATCTTTCCCCGGTCGTCGGAAAAGATCCGGAGTGTGCGGATCTTCTCTGCAAGATAACAGCCATCGGACTCGCCATCGCCCTTCGCCACGCCCAACAGGACCAAGAGCCCCGCGTCGATCTTTCCGACCACGGTTCCGTCCACTTCCACCGACGCATTCGTCACGCGTTGAAGAACCGCCTTCATGATGTCGGTCAATGGTCATCCGTCATTCAAATACATTCATGGGCTCCGCCACCATGGCCCGATGACAAAGGACTAATGACTTGGCTTGAGATAGCGGAGCGTGCCTTCGAGCGTCAGCAACTTGCGCTTCATGGGAAGACCACACGAGAAGCCGCCAAGTGATGCATCCTGCGCGACGATGCGGTGACAGGGAATCACGATCGGCAGCGGATTTGCGCCGACCGCGTTGCCGACTGTGCGGGCATAGCGCCGACCCCCCACGCGAGCCGCAATCCACTGGTACGAACGGAGCTTACCGTAGGGCACCCGCTGAAGCACCCGCCACACGCGCCGCCGAAACGGACTGGCCCGAGAGAGATCGAGCGACACGTCGAAGGTATCCCGCTTGCCATCCAGATATTCGATCAGCTGGCGGCGGGCGGCCTCCAATCGGGCGGACCCGCCTGGTTCGAACGGCCCATCGACCATCGTGCGGAGACCGGTTTCGATGGTCCGCTTCGACCCTTTGGGTAATGCAATCGCGTCGATCCCCTTCGATGTTTCAGAGATCCCCATCCAACCCCAAGGCGATTTGAAGATGACCGCGCGCCGCATCATGGCTCCTTTGGCTCAGCCGACCAGCCGAGTTTTTTGCGCACCATGCTCCACACGACATCGAGTTCTTCAGACCCCAGCAACACATGGCCTCCGAGATAGCCGCCCACGCTCACGCCGATCGCGACAGTCAGCATCGCCACTTTTGGGATCCAGCCGGCGGGCTGAGCCCATACCGACGCACCGGCGGCCCATCCACAGGCGACGACCATCGGCACACAAGCGACGACCACACGAAGAGCCGATCGTCCCACGGCCCCCCATTCGACACCGCCCAACCGCCGATTGAGCACCGCCACCAGGATGCCTCCGTTTACCATAGCGGCCAAGGCCGTGGCCAGTGCCAGGCCTGCCGCGCCGAGCGGGGACATCAGGGCCAGCGAGAAGAGAATGTTGGCTGCGACCGCAATCGCCGCTGAGATGGCCGGAGTCTTGGTGTCCTGCAGCGAATAGAACGCCGCTACGATGATGCGAACGCCTCCGAAAGCCCATAGGCCGAGTGAATAGCAGAGAACCGCCAGCGCAGTTTCGGCCGTATCATGTGCGCTGAACGTGCCATGCTCAAAGAAGAGGTGCACGATCGGCGTGCGGAGCAGAATCAAGCCCAGCATCGCCGGCACCATGATGAAGAGGATCATGCGCAGGCCGAATCCAAGTGTCGTGCGCAGTTCGTCCAGCGCCCCTCGGGCCGCCTGGGCCGAGAGGGTCGGCAGGATGGCCGTGGCCAGCGCCACGCCGAAGATCCCCAAGGGAAACTGGATCAGGCGCATACCGTAGAACAGATAGGTCGGGCCTCCGGCAAAGAACGATCCCAGGATCGTACTCACCGTCAGATTGATCTGTGTCACCGACAAACCGAGGAGCGACGGCACCATCAGCAGCCCGATCCGCTTCAGGCCAGGATGGCCCGGCTCGAACCGAAAGCCGAACAAGAGCCCCCGCAGCTTCAGGCTGGGCAGCTGCATGGCGAACTGCGCCGCCCCTCCGGCCACCACGCCGATCGCCACACCGATAATCGGCTCAGGCAGTCTCGGGGAGACGAACAAGGCGCCGACGATGATGAAGATATTGAGAAACAGCGGCGAAAAGGCCGGCGCCGCGAAGGCCCGCACGGAATTGAGAATGCCCATCGCCAGCGCGGCCAGGCTGATGAAGAGCAGATACGGAAACATGACGCGGGCGAGCAGCGTCGTCAGCGCCAGTTTGTCCGGATTCTCTTGAAACCCTGGCGCCAGCAGCTGAACGAGCCACGGGGCGGCCAGAATCCCCGCGAGGGTCACGAACGTGACCACCGTCAACAGCGTGGTGAACAAGGCGCTGGCCAGTTCCCACGCTTCCTGCTTGGTGCGCATCGTCCGGTATTCCGTAAACACCGGAATGAACGCTGACGACATTGAGCCTTCGGCAAACAGCTCGCGGAGGAGACTTGGAATTCGAAAGGCGACGAAAAAGGCGTCCGCAGCCGGCGTGGCGCCGAATAACCTCGCCAGAACCATGTCACGGATGAAACCGAGGATTCGGCTGGAAAACGTGGCGACGCCGATCACCCCGGCCGCTTTCACGACCGAGTGATTCTCGTCCTGCCTGGTCGGTGGAGAGCCGGTCGGCTGGAAGGGATCGAACATCACTCCGGATTCTAACGGAACAACGGCAAGCCGTCTATCGAGACAGAAAGTTCTTGCGTGTCCGCCTGCTTCTAAACGTGCCTCCTCACTAATATGATCGGCTAGCTAAGGGTCTATCAGCGGCTGCGGACGACGACTGTGATGCGCGAATCCCCCCTTGCTCATCGCGGGCGATGGTAAGGAACACAGAAAGGATTGGCGCAGTGGGCCACCTTAAGATCGCCGTTCGTGCCGTCGTGATAACTGATGAGGGCCCAGCCGGCGAGCCCAATCGTCACCGAGCTGTACTGACCCACATCACCTGATCCGTCAAGTGTGGTGAGCGCGAATCCCGGATGTGCAAGAGCGGTTTCGCCGGCCCCAACAGTGAGGGCCGGCCCGAAACCCAAGAGGAGCGTAACCTGGAAAAGGAGAGAGGTCTTTCTGGACATCCTCATCGTCCCAGCGTGAGGCAAAGCCAATGATTGACGACCGGCAAGAAAGGCGCGGTGGGTCAAGAAAAGATTGACAGAAAAGCGTTGCCTGCCCGGACCGGCAGGCTGTACAATCAACCTGCGCGACGTCGCTCGTCGATGGAGCCGAAGAAAAGGCCGGTGGAACGCCTCACTTGTTTCTTGCTCGCGGGTCATCTGCGAAAATCCACAGTTGTGTTTTTTCCAACACAATCTTCATTTCTGCAAGTGAACGATTTCTATTTAAGTATCAAAAATTTACGCTAACATATCACTGGCACATGAATTGCTCATACGTCGCCACATCTTTCACTTTAGCGTGACGGAGGGCCTGTGCGAAATCAACAAACACTAGCATCGGCGGTAACGTGTTCGGGGGTCGGCCTCCACTCGGGCCAGTCCGTGATGATCACGCTTCGACCCGCTCCACCCGACACCGGAGTGGTATTCATCAGTCGAAATGGAAATGCCAGCGCATCCCTTCCGGCCTCGATCGAGCACTGCGTTCCCACCGAGCTGTGCACGGCTATCAGCGGCAACGGGTTCCAGGTGAAGACCATTGAGCATGTGCTCGCCGCCCTGGCCGGCCTCGATGTCGATAATGTCTATGTTGATGTGACGGCCGATGAGATGCCCGTGATGGACGGGAGTGCGGCGCCCTTTGTTCGTTTGATCCAATCAGTCGGCGTGGTTCCACAGAATCGGAAGCAGTCTTTCTTGAAGATCACGGCGCCGATCGAGGTGTCGGAGGAATCACGGCGCGTGCGGATCGAGCCTTCCTCCACGCCGCGCGTCACCTACTCAATCCACTATGACCATCCGCTGATTCAGACTCAGACCTACACACACGACTATTCGGCGGGGGCCTTTGAAAGCCAGATCGCGGAAGCACGGACCTTCGGGTTCCTGCGCGAAGTCCAGATGTTGTGGGCCCGCGGGCTCGGTAAGGGGGGCACCCTGGACAACACGATCGTGTTGTCCAAGGACGGTATCATGAATGAATCCGGCTTGCGGTTCCTCAATGAGTTCGTTCGCCATAAGATCCTCGACCTCATCGGCGACTTCTCCCTCCTTGGGATGTCCTTCATCGGCCATATCGTGGCCGAGCGATCCGGACATGCGCTTCATACCCGCTTGGTTCAACAGATTCTCAGGCAACCGGAGAAGTGGGTGCTGCTGAATACAGAACACCTCGCGGCAGAGAAGCGTCCGGCTCCGAGCATGGCCCGGCTCCAGCCCGCCGTCGCACTTCAAGCGTCCTGACGTTCCGTCCCTTCCCTGTCCGGAGTGATTTCCTCTGCTGGTCACGTTGACGAGATGATTTGTTCTGCATGAGCGGGGCGTGAAAAAAACTACGCCGGGAGTGAGTGGCCTCACGCCCGGCGCATGAATCGAGGCGGGGACTACTTCTTCTTCTTCTTCGCTGCCTTCTTCGTTGCCAAGACTCTCACCTCCCTTCGTCGTTCGTGTTTGGTTGTCGTCGATCGATCGCTAGACCGCCTGGATCAACATGTCATCCAATGCTTCGAACGTGTTCGGACCGACTTTTCTGAAACGCTTGTCGCGCTTGAGCGAAGTGGCAATCGAGGTGAGCGGCGTTTTCCCTTTGATCTGTAACCCGCCTTCCACCAGGCGTTGCACGAGTTCCTTGGCATGCATTGCCCGATTCGATTCGCGAAGGATCTCGTAGGCCGCTTCGGGCACGCTTTTCCCCACGTACTTACTCCGCCCCAGAAGAATTTCGCGTGATTGGTCGGTCACATCCATGACCGGGATGGACCTGGTGCCCTTGGAATCATCCGTGATCAGCTGATTGGAAAGACTGGCGAGCTTGGCCTTGTCTGCCTCGACCCGATAGAGCGTTTCCGCAAGTTCGAGATACTTCTTGATGGTCGCGATCTCATCGTCTAGACGACGGCGCTTTTTCTCCAGTTCCTGAAACCGGTTCTTGTAGGCGCTGATTCGTTGTTCCAGCCCGACAAGGATGTCAGTTAATTCCTCCATGTGCTTCTCCGTAAAAGCATGCTTGCTTTATAGCATTGCATACAATATCTGTCAAGCACAATTAATTGAATATTACATTCGTATGAATTGGTTAATTCATGCGCGCAAGTAAACATTGCACGGATCATATTGCAAAGCCTTGCTATCATGACTTATGCGAGTACAAGCCCATCGCTCACGGCAGCCAGTCGGCAAGACCGTGGCTCCCTGAGGCGCGACACCCTTACGATCTTTCAGAGGCTTAGATCGTTTTCTAGAAGCTTATTCACCCCGACAGCCAACACATCAATCTCATGCTCATGCACATCCGAATTTCTCTCCATCCTGTGCAACCCCCTTCCTTGACGATTCGGCCATGCTATGATGCGGCGTGACGCCTTCCTCCGAGCACATTCCTCACGATGCCCTGCTGGAAACCGCCATCGCCGCCGGCAGAGAAGCAGGTGCGCTTCTCCTCAGCTATGCGCAATCAGGCTTCCGGATCGAGCACAAGAGCACGATCAACCTCGTGACGGATGCAGATCATGCGGCGGAACAGTGCATCATCGACCATATTGGGAGACGCTTCCCGCTCCACCGGGTCCTGGCCGAAGAACGAGGACGAGTCGAACAATCCCATTCGCCCTATCTCTGGGTCATTGACCCGCTCGACGGCACGACGAATTTCGCTCACGGCTATCCGGTCTACTGTGTGTCGATCGGTGTCGAGTTTCAAGGACGCTGCATTCTTGGCGCCGTCGTTGATCCCTCGCGCGGCGAAACTTTTACCGCCATCGATGGGCGTGGCGCGCAATTGAACGGCCGACCCATTCGCGTGTCTCGAACGAGCAGCCTTGATCGCAGCCTGCTCGTCACAGGGTTTGCGTACGACATTAGAGAAACTCCTCGAAACAACCTTGATCATTTTGTCAAATTCGCTCTCAAGGCTCAGGGGATTAGACGAACGGGCTCCGCAGCGTTGGATTTGTGTTACGTGGCTGCCGGACGTTTCGACGGGTTCTGGGAAGTGAAGCTCAATCCGTGGGATATGGCCGCCGGGTCGGTGATCGTCCGGGAAGCCGGGGGATACCTCACGAATTTCTCGGGAGGTGATTTCTCGATCTACGGAAAAGAACTCGTGGCGAGCAACGGGTACATCCATCAGGCCATGATCGAGACTCTCCTCGAAGGAGCCGCCCCGAGGGCATCAGAATGAAGGTCGGACTGCGAGATGCGCGTCCCTGCGAATCGCAGGCTCGCCGCTGACTCATGCACCTGATGCGGCCGCGCCTCACCGTCGTCCTCTCGATATACAAGCGGACCATCAGTGAGGTATGCTCTTGCAGGCGCCTGACACAGGAGTGGCCTATTCATGGCAAGCGCAACGCCACCCTCGGGAAAGACGGACGGCCATCCATCAGCGGAGCACGGTCTCAGCCCTGCGGCATGGGACATCGAATTGCTCCGGGTTCTGATCGACCGGAAGGGAACACGGGTGGATGCCCAGTGGGCCATCCATCCCCAGCTAAAAAAAGACCTGCTGCCGGGTGAATGGAGAGAAGTCACGGAGCTCATGGCCAAGGTGACCGACATCGTCGGCCATCGCTTCTCCAAAGTCCTCTCGGATATCGAGCCTGCCTCTCCCGGTCATGCCTGATCGTCTCTCTCGCACTTCATTTTCCGCATCCGCTCCCGAACATCCGACTTCAAACAGGAGGCTCGTATGGATTCGTACTACCATCCGCGTGATCTCGGACATTTCTCGGACATGGGAAAGGGAAACAAGGAACTGTGGGACAAGTTCATCGCTTACTACAGCGCCGTCTTTGTCGACGGCGCGCTGACAGAGCGGGAAAAAGCGCTTATCGCGCTGGCCGTGGCTCATGCCGTCCAGTGCCCCTACTGTATCGATGCCTACACGCAGGCTTCCTTGGAGAAGGGGTCGAACGTTGAGGAGATGACGGAAGCCGTCCACGTGGCCTGCGCCGTCCGCGGGGGAGCCTCCCTGGTTCATGGCGTGCAGATGCGAAATGTGGCCGGGAGATTGTCGATGTAGTTGTGCGCGTCCGTCGCCCCTCAGTGGTCCGACGCCAACCGTGGATCTCGGGCTCCCACAGGCTTCTCCGCGTTGGAGGCAGAACACTTGACGCCTGCCGCCTCTGGCCGTTTAAAGATACGGATGTTCCGGTATCGCCAGCGTAAAATATTTCCCTTGTTCCTCGTAGAGCACCCGTTTGGATGCGAGATCTTGCAGGGCCCGGCCGAGCTCTCCGTCGTGCATTTCAACGCGACCTGCCAGCCCCGCGTGAATCTGGGTCGCGCTCTTCGGCGCTTCATTACAGGCCTCGATCACGAGCGCGGCGAGCCCGTCGTAGCGGCAGCGAACCGGTGTGGAGGGACTGCGCCCGTCATAGACCGTCACGTGGCCGATCGCTTTGGAGTAGTAGAGAAAGGGGCGGTCGGCTGTGGCATGCAGGCGTTGCCAGCGTTCCACGGCTGCGACGAGTTCCTGATACCAGTGCTGGTCGACCGATGGGTGCTCCAACTCATACTCGAAGTCATAGGCAATCCTGCTCAAATCGACCAGCCGCTCATCGTAGACGTACTGATACGCCATCCCGGGCCCGGTGATGCGGATGCCGTATTCCTGCGGTCGGCGGTAGTAGGGGCTGAACCGTTCGAGCCAGAATTTCCCCGTCGCCTCCGGCGGCTGCAGATGCAGGAGCGACGGAATGAGCGCGATCTGCCGCTGGTAATCCTCATCGGCTTCATGCGGGAAGCCCAGGAGCAGATTCCATGAGACCGCCACATGGTAGTAGAGACTCCACTTCAGGCAGACAATGTTCTGCATCGGCGTGACGCCCTTATCCATCGCGCGCAAGTGAACTGCGCTCAAACTCTCCAGTCCCGGCTGCATGCACTTGACGCCGCCGGCCGCCAGTGTGCGGATCTGGGATTTGTGCAGGTTGCTCTTCGTCTCGATGAATACGTCCAAGTCACAACGGTCTGCCGCCAATCGACCGAACAGCCGGTCGATGTACTTCATGTCGATGATATTATCGACCAGCCGAAACCTGGTCGTGTCGTAGCGGTCGGAGAGATAGGCCAGTTCCTGGATGACCTGCTCGGGAGACTTCGAGCGGAATTCCATCTGCTGCGCATTCAACCCGCAAAACGTACAGTGATGTTTCTCACCCCACCAGCAGCCGCGTGAGCCTTCATAGAGCAGGATGCGATCCAGCCCCTGGGCTGCCTCGCCCAGTTCGGCCAGAAGACGGTAATAGTCATCGTAGTCCGGCGGGCCGGTCCGGGCGAAGTCTGAGAAGAGCTCCTCGTTCGGTTCGAAGGCGATTGTCCCGTTCCTCCTATAGGCAACTCCCCGCGGAACAGTCCCTGCGGCGCCGCCCAGAATCTGCTCGACCAGGGGCGGCAACACCCGCTCGCCTTCGCCGACGACCACATAATCGATAAACGAGAACGCCCGGATATATTCCAGCCCCATTTCGCCGTCGTAGTTCGCGCCTCCGAACAGGATCGTCACGTCGGGATACAGATCCTTGATGAGCTTGGCCATGGTGAGGCTGGCAACGTTCTGATCGAACGTCGACGTGAAACCCACGATCCGATGGCGCCCCCAGTCGATCGCCGTCAACGCCCAGGTCAGGAACTGCGGCGCAATCCGGGCTTCTAGCTCGTCGAAGAACGATATCGGGTGTCCACTGTGTCGCGAAATTCGTTCAAAGACGGGCTTGAAGAGCCGGGAATAGTCGCCACGCTTGGGATTGTCACGGAACAGGAGAGACGAGAAGAGCCACTCTCCAAAAAGCGCGCGGGTCTCGCAAATCAGTTCGTTGAGGGGAACACCGATCTTGTGTGCGAACCGCACATTCAGGTGGTGACACTCGACGTCGATGCCCTTCGACTTGAGTAGAGCCGACAGGCTCCCCAGCTGAATTGACGGGTACTTGGCATAGCTGAACGGCATGTTGACGAGCGCAACGCGCGCCTTGTTGCTCATCGCTTGCCTTGTGCCTTCAGCCTCGTCCCGCGCCGGAGAATCAGGCCACAGCGGCTCGGAATGGTTCGAATGCTCTGTCCGCTTTGGCCGCCAGGTAAAAATCGCTTTCGGTGAGTCCGTTGATTTTATGAGTCCAGATTTCCACCTTGCACTTGCCCCAGGCCAGATACAGGTCTGGGTGGTGGCCTTCTGCCTCCGCAATCGCGCTGACTTTGTTGACATAGGCCAGCGCCTGGGCGAAATCCTTAAACGTGTAGAGACGTTCAAGACGTCCCAGTCCGTTCAGCGACCACCCTCTTCCGAGTTCCTTCAGTAAGGCCTGGGCCCGGTCGCTGGGTAAGGGAGGGACGCCGCCACGACAGGGGACGCACTTATTGTCAGCAAGACCCATGATGACCTCCTTGTAAGCCGGAGCATCGAAGCATTGTAATGAGGCTGTCCAAGAAGAAACAAGGCGGGGACGCAGGAACGGCTACTCGGAATCGTCCATAACCCCGCCGGATCGGGCAAGGTCCTCCACCTTGATCGTATCGGGGTTGAATTTGAGCGCAGTCCGCGTCACGCGATCGAGGACCTCATCGAACGACAGAGAAGGGGCATCCTTCGAGCGGAACCGGAGAGGATTCGCGCGCGCGACGACGAAGGTCTTGAGGTAGGGACTGGTCAGACCCCGCGCCTTGAGAGCTTCGACCTGTTTAATGATGATGTCATCCAGCGCGAGAACCTGCTTCGCCCGCTGCACCCGAAGGCGCAAGGCCGCAGGAAGGGGTTGCTTCAGGAATTGCTCTACCCGTCTGAGCACCGGGTGGTACGCGCCGCCGCTGAATCGCGGCCGTTCCTCGTAGCAGAATCCGAGCGTAATGAAGGCCGGCTCTTCGAACTCCAGCGCATACTGCTCCTCCGTGGCATCATCAAGTTGCACCAGCTCCCTGTACATGCGGACCACCTCCAGCGCTTTTTCACGGAGGTTGTGCGCCTTCTCCGTATTGAGCGCCAGAATCTGGTACGCCGCGGACCGCTCCGGCACCACGATGGCCACGATGCTGTTTGCCCCGAGCGTTCGCATGGCCGAGAGCCGATGGTTTCCGTTCGGGGTCCAGTACTTTGCCCTATGGCCGGGCTTCGCCGTCCGCACAGCGATAATCGGGTCGAGAAACCGGCCGATCTTGCCTATGACCGCTTCCAATTTTCTGACATGGGTCTCGGAGAGATTCCGCTGATACGGCGTCGGCTCGACCAACTCCATCGGCAACGCCGCCAGCATCAGCCACCGTCCCCCATAGGGTTCACGATAGATGGCGAGGGTTTTACCTCCGTCGGCATCGATCATGCGGTGGAGTTCGGCCACTTCTCCCGGAGGAGCGGCCGCCTGCAACTCGGTCGCACCCAAGCCTATGGATGAGCCAGCCGGTTTGCGCCGCCGCCTCGCCCCACCCTTCTGCCCTGGTGTACGCGTCTTCTCTGCCATAGGCGGGCTATGCTAGGAGAGTTGACAGGCAAAAGAAAGCCCCCTGAGTAGCGTCCACAGAATCTCTAGCAAGGGAGCTGACTGCGTGGAAAACCCAGGATAGCACGGGACCGCTCTCAGTTGACATCGATCCAGAAACACCACGGGCGACCTTGCACTGTGGTGGGAGGTCGCCCGTGGCTGGCGCTCAGGACGCCGATGGGGATCATGAATGAATTGTCGCGGCCCGCAGGACCCGCACGATGTCCGGTGTGACAAGTTTCCAGTCGGGGGAGACCTCGTCAATCCCAGGCGCCTGTGTTCCTCGTGTGGCCGGTGATACCCCACTCACGTTATGGCACTTGGTCCTGTTGGACTTGAGGTGCCAATTTGGCACAGCCAATGGAGAACCGGCTGGCACGACCGACGAGAAACCCGCCCTCGCATCGGCGGGCCTGACGGACCAGGTGGCGTTGCGTCGCTCATGTCCACCCTCCTCTCTCCCGATGATGTCTCCGAGAGACCTGGATGACAGCCACGGCGGCTGTCCGATCCCCCGTACCTCCGTAAATCACGGGCCGCAGTTGTCCTCCTACGCCCATTAGGAAACGCTGTCAATGGGGTGCATCGGTCCGGCCCGCCGACTTGCACAACGCATAAGACGTGCCAGCCACAGTTGCATCCTCAACAGGTGAATACCATCGTCACGGCTGCGGAAAGAACAGGCCGTAGCAGCCACAGTTGGGAAGATCCAGGTCACGGACAAGTGATACGGCCATCCATGCCGCGTAGACCAGGTAGAGAGCGAATGCGGCAAGGGCCCGGGTCGCCAGGTCCAGCGACTTGCCGAGGGCAGAGGCAAGCAGGACCCCCCTCGACCAACAGGCGACAGGCCCCGGCAGGGAGAGACCGGTGCACCGTACCTCGCTTGCGAACAGGAACAATAAAGTCTGCCTGTCAACGAGGGCCGTCGCCCGCGGACTTACACGATCCGTAAGGTGCTGAAATTCACGCCGGCCGCTTCGGGCGGGCGTTTCAGATTCAAGTCATCCAGCGCCTGGACAATCGTCGACGCGATCACGAGATTCCGATACCACTTGCGATTGGCCGGCACAACATACCACGGCGCAGGACCCGTACTGGTGGCACGCAGCACATCAGCGAACGCCTGCATATACTGTTTCCAGAATTTGCGTTCTTCCAGGTCGCCCTCATTGAACTTCCAGCGTTTCTCCGGATCGCGTATTCGTTCTTCGAGCCGCTTCTTCTGTTCGTCTTTGGAGATGTGGAGAAAGAATTTGAGGATGGTTGTCCCGTTTTCGTGCAGCAGTTCCTCGAACTCGTTGATCTGGTTGAACCGTTTTTTGGCCACCTTATCCGATACCCATCCGTGCACGCGCGTGACGAGCACGTCCTCGTAATGGGACCGATTGAAGATCCCGATGTACCCTTTCGGCGGGGCTTCATGATGGACCCGCCACAGAAAATCGTGGGAGAGTTCGCTGTTGGATGGTACCTTGAACGTGGCCACCCGACACCATTGCGGATTAACACCGGACATCACGCTCTTGATCGTCCCGTCCTTGCCGCTGGTATCCATGCCCTGGAGCACGACGAGCAGCGACTGTGTGCCGTTCGCATAGAGCCGTTCCTGCAGATCGCCCAGCCGCCCGATCAGCTGGGCCGTGACGGCCTTGGCCTTCTCTTTGCCTTGATCGGTCTTTTTGAACTCACCGGTGTCATCGGGATCCATCCTGTCGATCTGAACCCTCGCACCCGGGGAGATGCGATACCGTTGCATGCCTATGACCTCCTGCTGAGCCGGATTGCTAGCCGATTCTCCGGGAACCGCTGGAATCTCTACGCCATTTCTCCGGGCCGCGCAAGCGGACCGGTCGTCATGCCTTACCGTGATCTACTGCAGTGACTGAGGTGGCGGTCCTCCCATTCCGGCGGTCGGGGACGACAGGAACGTACGGGGTGCGCTTGGAAGAGGTCGCCAGGAGGAGCGGCGAGCCGGGGACCCACCTACCGCGACGGGGTTATGACAGGATTGGACTCATGATGAAGCTTCGGGACATCCTG
>Ga0233424_10000434_pt1 | contig 53507 bp, 61 predicted proteins | sample Watercolumn_Towu_FD_181011 | JGI IMG/M metagenome (GOLD analysis project Ga0233424, IMG submission 181011) | Freshwater microbial communities from Lake Towuti, South Sulawesi, Indonesia - Watercolumn_Towuti2014_125_MG | ecosystem: Environmental > Aquatic > Freshwater > Lake | place: Indonesia...
GCACGAACCAGATCGTCGCGGCGATGAAGAGGAAGAACTGCAGGAACTCCGACTGCCAGTTCTCGGCGACGTCGACCGCGAAGTCGGACGACCAGAGGAAGTCTCCGAAGCCGATCGTCGGCTGCCCATGATCGAGGAGCTCGTCGTTGTTGCGGAGGTAGCCGGCGACGGCCTGGCCTGCCAGAGCCAGCACGAAGAGGGCGAGGAAGAAGAGGCTGAGGGCGTGGTCCTTGATGCGCGAGCCCATCGTCATCGCCCTCCCAGCGGCAGGCCGATCATCACGGCGAGACCGACGCCGATGATCCCCGCCCAGATCCAGAAGACCGCCCGCATACCCGCGGTGTCCCGCGCATCCTCCGTCATGTCCGCCTCCTTCGTCGGTGTGACTCGCCTCGACGATGGCGCCAAGGAGGACGGCCCTCCAGGGGCTTGACGCGGACGCCGTTGTCAATCCCCTGCGACAGGGCGCCGCGGGGTTTGTAGCGTAGGGGACCCGACGAGAGGAGCGCCCCGATGACCGCACCGAACGAGACCCCTGACCTCGAACACCTGGGCGAGCTCGCCCGCAGTCGAGGTCTGCGCGTGAGCGTGGCGGAGTCGCTCACCTCCGGACGCCTCGCGAACACGATCGGTGCCGGCGAGGGCGCTTCGGGCTGGTTCGCCGGCGGCATCGTCGCGTACTTCACGGAGGTCAAGGAGAGGGTGCTGGGGCTCACCCCGGGCACCGACCCGACCTCCGCAGCCTGCGCGGAGCAGCTCGCCCGGGGCGCACGGGAGCTCTTCGACGCCGACATCTGCGTCTCGACGACCGGCGTGGGCGGGCCCGGTCCGGAGGGTGGTCATCCCGCGGGCACGGTCTACCTCGGCTGGGCGACCGCCGACGACGCCGGGCACCGGAGGCTGGCCCTGACCGGTGACCCGGACGAGATCCTGGCGGCGAGCGTCGACGCCGCGGTGCGACTGCTCGCCTTCCACGCCGAGGGGCTGCACCCCGCAGGGCCACGGCGCACCGGGTCCGACTGAGGCCTCAGCGGCCTGGCACCAGCCCCACCCGCAGCGGGGCTCCCGGCGCCGCAGCCTCCGTGAGAGCGGCGTCGATGTCGAGCAGCGGTCGCACGGCGCCCACGGCCTCGGCGAACGGATACGCGCGCCCGCGACCCGCGAGGAACGACACCGCTGCCGCGAGGTCGTCGGCGCCGTAGTTGTGGACGCCGGTCACCGTGACCAGCCGGCGGACGAGATCCTCCGCGTCCAGCGAGACGGGCGCCGCCGGGAACACGCTCCCGACGAGGACGACCGTGCCGCCGACGGCGACGCCGGCGAGGGCCTCCCCCACCGCATGCCCAGATGCCTCGATGACCACGTCCGGGTCACGGTCGAGCGCGGTGGCTCCGAAACGGGAGGCGACGGCTCGGCGGTCGTCGTCCGGGTCCCGGACCTCGACGACGGCGCCGTGCTCGGCCGCGATCGCCGCGGCGCTGATCCCCACCAATCCCGCGCCGTGGATGCGCACCGCGGCGCCGTCCAGATCGATGTCGCGGGCGGCCCTCGCCACGGCGGCCCATGCGGTCGCCGTCGCACAGCCTGCGGGAGCCAGCACCGCGGCCGGCAGCGCCTCCGGCACGCGCACGATCGCGGTACCTGCCCGCAGCTGCACGTGACTGGCGAACGCCCCGGTCAGGTCGCCGTGGGCGCCGACGCGGTCGTGGCCGTACTTGCCGAGATCCCGGCACTTCTGCGTGAGGCCCCGCCGACAGCGGTCGCAGGTGCCGCACGACACCGTGACCGACCACACCACGCGGTCGCCGATGCGCAGCGGGGTGCCGTCCACCGCCGTCGCACCGTCGTCGCCCAGCGCGATGACCCGACCGACGCTCTCATGCCCGAGGACGAGAGGCGCGGGCGCGGACCGGCGCCCCTGCACGGTGTGCACGTCCGATCCGCAGATCGTCGACATCTCCACGGCGACGAGCACGTCCCGGTCACCGAGCGCGACCCCGGGGACGGCGATGGTCTCGTGCGGGTGGCCTTCGCCGATCCAGACCATCGCGGTGGCAGCGGGGCGCAGCGCGACGTCCCTCCGGTGACCGGGTGGGCGGATCAGCACCGTTCCCATGGTTCGAACCTCAGACGGAGGCGACGGCAGGAAGGAGCTCGCGCTGCGCCAGCGCTGCTCGCAGCGCCGTGACGTCGGACAGCACGGCGTCAGCCCCCGCTCCGCTCAGCGCCGCGCGATCGTGCGCCCCGGTGAGGATCCCCGCGACGAAGCCGGCCCCCGCACGACGGCCGGACTCGACGTCGCTCACGGTGTCGCCGGCGACGGCCACCGCCTGCACCGCGGACGCTCCCGTGCGCAGAAGGGCGGTGAGGACGAGATCGGGCGCGGGGCGTCCGCGGCCGGCATCGACCGGAGACAGGGCGAGGTCCACGAGTCCTCCCCATCCGAGGCCATCGATGAGCGCCTGTCGCGTGACCGGAGCGAACCCGGTGGTGAGGACGACGGTGAGCCCCGCGTCCTTCAACCCCTGGATCGCGTCCGCCGCTCCGGGGATCTCCGCGACGCCGTCCTCGGCGACGATCTCGGCGTACGCGGTCTCGAACGCCGCGGTGGCCTGCCGCGCCGCGCTCGCATCGCCGCCCGCGAGATGGAGGAAGACGTCGAACTTGGACTGCCCCATCGTCTCCCTGACGTGCTCGAGGGCATCCTCCCAGGGCAGCCGCGCGGCGACGCCGGTGCGCTCGGCGGCGCGCTGGAACGCCTGCTCCACCACGCCGTCGTCCACGACGGTGGTGCCGGCCATGTCGAGGACGACGAGTTCGATCGGAGTGGTCATGGTGTTCCTTCCAGAGCAGGGGTGCCGCCGAGGGCGGCGGTGAGATTGAGGTCGGCGAACCCGAGGCCGCAGGTCATGCCGATGCCGGTGGTCGCAGCGAGCACGAGGGCGCCGTCGTCTCCGCGGTCGACAAGGAACTCGCCGGGGGCTTTCGCGTACACGCCCTGCCACCGCTCGATCACCCGCGGCGCCGCCCCCTCGAACAGGGCCTCGGCCTCGCTCAGGAACGCGGTGAAGGCGGCCTCCGGCTGGAACGGAGAGGGGGCGGCATCGGTGACGTGCGAGTCGCCGAGGATGAGCGTGCCGTCGGGCAGCTGCGTGTACATCTGATTGAGATCGAGGGCCGCGAGATCGGGGCGCTCGGCATGCAGGCGCTCACGGAGGACCCGGGCCTCTGGCCCTTCGGCGAACCTCCCGTATCGGATGAGGGACCAGCCGGTCAGCAGGGGCGCGGTCAGCGGACGAGGGAAGGAGACGGCCGCCCGCATCATGTCCAGCGCACAGCGCACCACCCCGTGACGCTCCGCGACCTCGGGCAGGAGCTGGTCGATGTCGTGGTTGACGGCTACGACCACCGCCCCGGTGTCGATCGCCCCGCGCGTGGTCTCCACCCGGCCGGCGCCGAGGGCCGTGACCGCGGTGCGGAAGCGGAACTCGACGCCCCGTGCGGTCAGGTAGCGCACGATCGTGGTCGCCGCGGTGCGCGGGTTCGTCTGCAGGTCGGCCTCGATGAGGGCACCGCCGACGAGCCCGTCGCGGCGCAGCGGGGCACGACGCAGGAGCTCGTCAGCCTCCAGCATCCGGATGCCCCCGTCCTGTGCCGCCGCGGAGAGCACGGCGAGCTCGTCCTCGTGGCGGGCGGCCACGAGCGTGCCCGACTCGCGGAGCCAGAACCCCGCGTCCCTGGCGAGCTGCAGCCAGAGTTCACGGGACGCATCCGCGTACCGCTGCGCCTCTCCGCCCTGCGCGCCGATGCAGAGGTGGCCGAAGTTGCGGATCGTGGCGCCGGTCGGGGCGGCGCCGCGCTCGACGACGACGACCCGGAGCCCGCGGCGCACGGCGGCGAAGGCGGCGCCGAGGCCGACGATGCCGGACCCCACCACGACGAGGTCGGGATTCTGCTTCGCCCCGGTCATCGGAACACCTTCCTCATCCACATCGCGAGACCCTCGACGGCGAGCACGGTCACGAGGATCATCAGGACGATCGCGGTCACGGTCTCGTAGCGCGAACCCTGGCTGGCGTTCAGCAGGTAGTAGCCGACACCGCCGCCGCCGACGATGCCGAGGATCGTGGCCGCGCGGATGTTGGTGTCGAGCATGTAGAAGCTGTGCCCGATGAGCGCTCGGGTGCCCTGGGTCAGCGTGGCCGCCGTGTACGTCTGCATCCGTGTGGCGCCCACCGCCCGCAGCGCGCGCTCGGGCCCGCGGTCGACCTCCTCGAAGGAGTCGGCGATGAGCTTGCCGAGCAGTCCGATCCCGCCGATCGCGAGCGCGATGACACCGGCCTGCGCGCCGAGACCCGTGATGACGACGAGGACGATGGCGAGGATCAGCTCGGGGATGCCGCGGATGCCGACGAGCAGCAGACGGGCGGTGCCGCGCCCTGCCGCGTGCGGAGCGACGTTGCGCGCGGCGAACGAGCCGAGCAGCAGCGAGGGAAGGAGGGTGAGGACGGTGGCGGCGAGTGCGATGGCGACGGTCTCCCGCATGGCCTGCAGCATCGCGACCGTGTCGTAGCTGCCGAACGACGGCGGCCAGAACCGGGCGGCGACGTCGGGCAGCTTCGCCCAGAAGGTGAACAGGTCCGACCAGGTGATCTGGCTCACGACGACGCTGCCGACCACGACGAGGACCGTGACGATCCCCGCCGCGGTGTGGCGCATGCGCTGCGCGGTCCACGGACGACGCACCGCGGCCTCCGGGCTCACCGCCCACGCCGGGCGGCCCTCGGCGGGCGCGTGCGACCGCCGACGCAGGCGCGGGTGCACGATCCGGTCCATCCACGACCGCGTGTGCTTCTGCTCGCCGAGCATCGCACCGCGCACGGTGCTCGAGACGATCTCCATCACGATGCAGAGCACGAAGATGACGAGCGCGATCCCGAGACCCTTGCCGTAGTTCAGCGCCTTGAACGCGTACGACATCTCGAGCCCGAGGCCGGCGACGCCCACGTAGCCGAGTACGACGCTCCCGCGCAGGTTGATGTCGTTGCGATGCAGCACGGTGGCCACCCAGCTCGGCAGCACTTGCAGGAGGATGCCTGCGGTGAACTCCTGGAGCTTCGAGCCACCGGCGGCACGGATCGCGAGACGGGGCCCTTCGTCGATCTGCTCGATGGCGTCCGCGAACATCTTGGAGATCATGCCGATCGAGTGGATGCCGATCGCGAGGATGCCGGGCAGCGTGCCGAGCGAGAACATGAGCACGAACGCCATGGCCAGCACGACGTCCGGCAGCGCGCGGGTGAGGACGCCGAGGAATCGGGCGGCCGCGCGCCAGCCTGCGCCCGGCGTGGTGTTGGCGGCGGCGAGGTAGGCGATGGGCACGGAGAGCACGGCCGCCAACAGCGTGCCGACGAGCACGAGGCCGACGGTCAGGGCGATGAGCCAGGCGAGGTCGGCCGGCGCGGGAAAGGAGAGTCCGCCGACCCTGGCGAGGAAGTTCTCGGCGTTGCCCCAGCTCTGCACCATCGCGGGGATCGAGATACCCACGTCGCGCACCGCCAGGATGCCGAGCACGACGAGGACGACGAGCGTGAGGCCGGCAGCGATGCGCTCGGCCGAGAGCGGCCGCTTCGGCGCCCGCTCCGCGACGCTTGCCCGTCCCTGGGGCGCTGAGCCTGTCGAAGCGCCCTGGGGCGCTGAGCCCGTCGAAGCGCCCCGTGTCGAGGCCCCCACCGCTGTCATGACGCCGCCACCGTGGTCACGGCGTCGACGAGTTCCACCTGCACGGCGCGCATCTCGGCCGTGGTCGTCGCGACGCGGCCGTAGATCTCCATCACCTCGGCCTTGGTGAGTCCGTCCGTCGGGGTGTCCAGGACGACTTCGCCGTGCCGAAGCCCGACGATCCGGTCGGCCCAGCTGATCGCGAGGTCGACCTGGTGCAGGCTGCACACGACGGTGAGGCCTTCGTCGGCGGCGATCTCGCGGATGAGCGCCATCACCTGCTCGCTCGACTCCGGGTCGAGGGAGGCGACGGGCTCGTCGGCCAGGAGGATCGCCGGCTTCTGCATGAGCGCCCTGGCGATGGCCACCCGCTGCTGCTGCCCGCCGGACAGCGTGTCACTGCGCTGGTAGGCACGGTCGAGGAGGCCGACGCGGTCGAGGTGCTCGAGGGCGGTCAGCTTGGCGGCGCGGGGGTAGCTCCACAGCCCGAGCCGCGGGCCGCGCATCCGGGAGAGCGACCCGGTCAGCACGTTCTCCAGGACGGTCAGCGAAGGCACGAGCTCGAACTGCTGGAAGATGAAGCCCACGCTGCTGCGAAGCTGTCGCAGCGCCCGGCCCTTCATCGCGGGCACGGACGCGCCGAGCACCTCGACGGACCCGGAGCTGGGCAGCTCCAGGCCGTCGAGATGCCGCAGCAGCGTGGACTTGCCGGAACCGGAGAGCCCGAGCAGCACGACGATCTCTCCCCGCGCCACCTCGAGCGTGACGTCCTTGAGGGCGGTGGTGCTGCCGAAGGTCTTCGTGACGCCGGCGAGGCGGATGAGGGTGTCGGATGCCGCGGTCATGGCTTCTCCTGTCGTCAGGCGCGGGGCGTCAGCCCTGGCACTGCTCGGCTTCGGTCTCGGCGCAGATGTCGCGGATGAGGTCGTAGTAGGCGTCGTCCACCGGCTTGGTGGCGTAGAACACGCTGCGGAACGCGTCCGAGTCCGCACTGTCGATGCCCGCCGCGATGATGTCGTCGATGGTGACCTCGCCGAGGGCGTCGACGAGCTGCTTCGCCACGTCGTCCGGCAGGGACGAGGAGTAGACGAGCGGAGCGCCCGGGACCATCGTCTCGGCGATGACCTTCACCTTGTCGGACTTCTCGACCTCGGAGTCCTCGGCGAAGCCGGCCTCGCACTCGACGCCCTCGCCGACCTTCTGCACGCTGACATCGTGCTTGCCCGCGAACACGGGCGTGATGTCGGTCTTCGGGTCGACGCCCGCCTCGAGGAGGTTGTACGACGGGAAGAGGTAGCCGGAAGTGGACGAGGGGTCCACGAAGCAGACCTTCTTGCCCGCGAAGTCCTCGAGGCTGGAGATGTCGCTGTCCGCCGGGACGATCGCCTGCGAGTAGTAGCCGGGCTCCTGGCCCTCCTCGGTGACGATGGACGAGATCGGGGTGAGCTTCGCGCCGTTGTTGGTCGCGGTGACGTAGGTGAACCCCGAGAACGAGGCGACGTCGACCTTGCCGGCGACGGCGGCCTCGATGAGCGCGGCGTAGTCGGTGGACTCGTGGTACTCGACGGTCTTGCCGGTGACCTCGGCGATGTAGTCCATGAGCGGCTGGTAGTTCGTCTCGGTGTCCACCGAGTCGGGGACGACGCCGAAGACGAGCGTGTTCTCGTCGACGGCGAAACCGCCGGCGGACTGTGCGTCGCCGGGGGCGTCGGTGGCATCGGCCGATCCGGAGCAGGCGGCGAGGCCGAACGCGAGGATCGCAGCGCCGGCGAGGGCGGGGAGAGCGCGGAGCTTCATGAGGACCTTTCAGGGTGGGAGGAGTGATCCAGGGACGACTCTCCCAGCCGTCGGGCCGACATGTATACCTATCTCGGAAGAGTTCAGGCGGCGTTCACCCGCGATTCTTCTGGATGAACGGCCCCACAACACACAGGCCCGGACACGACAGACGAAGTAATGTACCTATGTGGCCGAACCTGTGTACACCCAGATCGCCGACGACCTCCGCGCGCGGATCGTCGACGGCACGCTCCGGCCCGGGGACGATGTCCCCACGGAGGCGGAGCTCGCGGAGCGGTGGCACACGTCGCGGGGTCCGATTCGCAACGCCCTGGCGGCCCTCCGCGCCGAGGGGCTGATCGAGACCGGCCGGGGGCGCCCCGCCCGCGTGGTGGCGCGCAAGGCGAATCAGGCGGTCGACGTCTCGGTCCCGTTCACCCGCTGGGCGCGGGATCTCGGCGTCACGCCGGGCGCGCAGACGCAGGAGCTGAGTCTGCGACGCGCGGGCGATCTCGGCCCGGCACTGGGCGTCGGACCCGACGACACGATCGTGAGCGTGGTACGACTGCGGCTGCTGGACGGACGGCCGACCATGCTGGAGCGACTGGCCTACACGGAGGACGTCGGCCGTCGGCTGTTCGACGTCGACCTCGACGCGGTCTCGATCACCGAGCACCTCGCGTCGGTCGGGCATCCGATCGTCACCCTGCAGCACGTGATCGATGCCGTGGCGGCCGACGATCAGGACTCGGCGCTCCTGCGCGTGCCCCGCGGGGCGCCCATCCTGCGGTTGACCCGGACGTCCAGGGACGCGGAGGGGCGCATCTTCGAGGCGTCGGAGGACCGCTACCTCAGCGAGGTGGTGCGCTTCACGGTGGCGGCGTCCGGGATATCGACGGACGGGCACTTCATGAGAGCGGTGGGCGCCTGAGGCCCGGAGACAGATTCGCGACCGCGGGCGCGGGAGTCTAAGAAGCCAGAAAGATCGCGCCCGCGATCGCAGCGCTGGGGACGCTTTATCTGGGGAGCCTTCAGGATATGTCGGCGCCGCGAGGCCGCTGAAGTGCCGAATGTCGAGACACTCGTAGACTTTCGTCTACGGCCTCGGGGCCGGAATCACGGGCTTCATCTCAGGATACGCGGGGCTCACACCACCGGCAACACGGCGGACACGAGCCAGTGCCCGTCCACTTCACCGGCGCTGAACTCGCCGCTGGCACCCATCACGCGTTCGGCCATGCGCCCGAGCCCGGTCCGGCTGGAGGAGAGCTCACGACGCGGCGTCGTGGGCAGCGGGCTGCGCAGCGACAGATGGGCTTTGTCGTCGTCAACGGCGAGACGGATCTCGACGGTGCCGGGGCCTGCGTACTTCAGAACATTCGTGGCCGACTCGCGCACGATGCGCGCGAGCACGATCTCGACGGCACGAGGGATCCGTTCGTCGCCGGGGTTTCCGTCGAGGATGACGTCGTGCCCTGCCGCTTCGAACTCGGCCTGCGCCTCCTCGACCGCGGCGACGAGGTCGCCCGTCGGCATGCCCGCTGCACGGGGGCCGTCGTCGGCGAGGTCGATCACGAAACGGAGGTCGGTCATGGCTTTGCGGGCGGCGACACGGATCGCCTCCCGGGAGCCATCGCTGGTGTCGGGGTCTTCGAGCATCTGCACGTGCAGCGACACCACCGTGAGGTGGTGCGCGATGCTGTCGTGCAGCTCGCCGGCGATCCATCGTCGCTCGGCGAGAACGGCTTCCCGTTCCTGCTCAGCCGCAGCCTCCAGCTGACGCTCGAGTCTGCTGCCGCGGGCGAACGCCAGTCTGAGGGCGAACCCTACGGCGCCCGCCACCGCGGCGAAGACGAGATAGATGGCGACATTCACGCCTGCGTCCGCGTCACCGATGGCGACGAGAGCTGCTGCGACGAGAAATGCGCCGGCGTAGGAGAGGATCAGCGAGGTCCATCCGAGCCTCATGACGAGACCTGCCGCGACTGCGGCGGCCGTCAAGACCTGGTACTCGCTGCCTACGAGAAAGGATGTCGCGAACACCACGCCGAGGGCGCATGTCGCAAGGAGGGGATTCCAGAGATAGAGGGCGAACACAGCTGTGGACGAGACGCTCACCACCACGACTGCCGGGTTGGCGCCGGGGACGGTGATGACGCCGATGAGGTCCACAACGATGGTGATGGAGACGATCACCAGAACAACGATGCGCTCGACGGCGCTCAGCTTCTCGCCTCGAACCAGTCGGAGCGAATCCGCAGAACCGCGAATCGAATGGTCGAAGGCCATGGTTCACTATCTCCTATTCGCCAGGTACTCTAGCGGACGAGACCAAAGAACTTGCTAACCTGCTGCCAGAAAGTCATTACATTCACCTCCGTCCTAGTGCCGTTTGTCGATGTCTGTATTCATCTTCTCGGCGGCGCGCGGAGCGCACATCTGGCCTTCGTCCAGACCTCGATAGCCAAAGGTCTACATCCTCAGAGCGCCCGCTTCACGCCGTTAGGCTTCCTCCATGCAGGAAATCCGCGTCGTGATCGTCGATGACGATCCTCTGGTCCGCTCCGCGCTGTCGCACTTCGTGTCGCGCGCGCCCGAGATCACGGTCGTGGCGCAGGCAGAGGACGGCCGGGAGGCCCTCACGACGGTCGAGCGCGAGAAGCCGGACGTCGTGATGATGGACGTCCAGATGCCGGAGATGAACGGCATCGAGGCGACCGCGGCGATCGCCGAGCGGTGGCCCGACGTGCGCATCCTCGCCGTGACCACGCTCGATGGCAGCGACACCGTGCTGCCCATGCTGAGCGCCGGCGCCTCCGGCTACCTGCTTAAGGACTCCAGTGCGGAGGAGATCGTCACGGGTGTGCGCGAGGTGTTCGCGGGAGCGAGCTCGCTGTCGCCCCGCATCGCGTCGATGCTTATCCGCCACGTGCGCGACTCCACCCCCACCGCGGCCGCGGAGACCCTCGAACCGCTCACCGAGCGCGAGGAGGAGGTGCTGCAGTGCCTCGCGAAGGGCATGTCCAATGCCGAGATCGCCAAGGCGCTCATCGTCTCGGAGGGGACCGTGAAGGCCCACCTCGGTCGCATGATGTCGAAGTGGCACCTGCGCGACCGCGTGCAGATCCTCGTCACGGCCGCCCACGCCGGACTCGTCACCTTCCGCTGAGCCGGGGACTCAGAGCGCGAGCAGCACGATCCCGACGAGGACGACCAGCGAGGCGCCGATCCGCCATCCCGGCCGGGACTCCCGCAGGACGAAGGCACCGAACAGGCTCACGAGCACGACGCTGACCTCGCGGAGCGGCGCCACGAGCGCCACCGGAGCGATCTGGATGGCGGTCAGCACGAGGATGTAGGACAGCGGCGACAGGATGCCGAAGGCCAGGATGCGGCGCCATTGCGTGCGCCCCAGCGCCAGGACCGCACCCCATCGTCCGCGCACCGCCACGGAGTAGAACGGCACCTGCAGCAGCGTCGTCCCCACCATGAACGCCACCGGTGACAACTCCCACTCCCGCACCGCGTGGGCGTCCCAGATCGTGTAGACCGCGATCGCCACGCCGGTGAGGGCCCCGAACAACAGCCCGGGGTCGACGCGGCGCCCGCTCCCCGCCGGACGGCGGTCGACGAACCCGATCGCCACCACGCCGACGATCACCGCCGCGACGCCGATGAGCGCCAGGGCCGAGGGGCGTTCGCCGAGCAGGAGCACGGCGACGATCACGGAGAGGAACGGCCCGGTGCCCCGCGCCGTCGCGTAGACGGTCGACAGGCTGCCCTCCCGGTAGCCGCGCTGCAGCACGGCCATGTAGGCGACGTGCAGGACCGCGGAGACGGAGACCCCGAGCGCGAACGAGCCGAGGTCGGCCGCACCGAGTCCGCCCGTGAACGGCACGGCGCCGATCCAGACGGCGGTGCTGGCGACCGCACCCCACCACAGGAACGGCGAGCCGGCGCGGCTGATGCCGTGCGCGATGACGTTCCACGACGCGTGGGCGATCGCAGCGGCGAGGACGAGGACGAGAGCGACAGCGGACACGGCAGACCCTTCCCTCCGCCGCGGGCGCGACGAATCGGGTCCTCCGGGCTTTTGTCCTGTCAGATGACGGCCCTCCTGCGGAGGAGGACCGTGGCGCCGCTCGGACCAGACGGGTGCAGACCCCGGAACCCTAGGCGCTATCGCCACCACCCTATCCCCGACCGGGAAGGGTGCGGTGACCGGGCGCGACTACGCTCGAAGCACACCCCGCGCAGGAAGGTCATGCCATGCCCGTCACCCCGGACGCCCTCGCCCACGCCGAGGACCTCGCCGACTTCGTCGCCGCTTCCCCGTCGAGCTACCACGCAGCCGCCGAGACGGCCCGCCGCCTGGAGGAGGCCGGCTTCACGCGGCTGCAGGAGGAGGACGCCTGGCCCGCGCAGCCCGGAGGCCGGTACCTCGTGGTCCGCGACGGCGCGACGATCGCATGGGTGGTGCCCGAGGATGCGACCGCCACGACGCCCGTGCACGTGTTCGGGGCGCACACCGACTCCCCCGGCTTCAAGCTCAAGCCGCAGCCGACCACCGGAGCCCGCGGCTGGCTGCAGGCCGCCGTCGAGGTGTACGGCGGTCCGCTGCTGAACTCCTGGCTCGACCGGGAGCTGCGCCTCGCCGGCCGGCTCGCCCTCGCCGACGGCCGGGTCGTCCTCGCCGACACCGGCCCGCTGCTGCGCCTCCCCCAGCTCGCCATCCACCTCGATCGCGGCGTCAACAACGGCCTCGCGCTCGACAAGCAGACCGAGACGCAGCCGGTGTGGGGTCTGGGGGATCCGACCGAGGCCGATGTGCTGGGCGAGCTCGCCGCTTCCGCCGGAGTGGCCGTCGCGGAGATCCGCGGCTACGACGTCGTCGTCGCCGACGCCGCACGGGGCGCCGTGTTCGGCAAGGACGACGCGTTCTTCGCCTCCGGCCGGCTCGACGACCTCGCCTCGGTGCACGCGGGCGTCGTGGCCCTTGCGGCACACGAACCCGCCGCGGGCGCGCCCGTCGCGATCCTCGCCGCGTTCGACCACGAAGAGCTCGGTTCCGAGTCGCGCTCCGGCGCCGCAGGCCCCTTCCTCGAGGACGTGCTGGAGCGGCTCTACGCGGGGCTCGGCGCCGACGGCTCCGCCCGCCGCCAGGCGTACGCGTCGTCGTGGTGCCTGTCCAGCGACGTGGGGCACTCCGTCCACCCGAACTACATCGGCCGGCATGACCCCGTCGTGCAGCCCGTGCTCGGCTCCGGACCCATCCTCAAGCTCAACGCCAACCAGCGCTACGCGACCGATGCGGTCGGCGCCGCGTCCTGGCGGAACTGGTGCGATCGGGCCGAGGTAGTGACGCAGGAGTTCGTCTCGAACAACAGCGTGCCGTGCGGGTCGACGATCGGCCCGATCACCGCGACCCGGCTCGGCATCCGCACGGTCGACGTCGGCATCCCGATCCTCTCGATGCACTCCGCGCGTGAGCTCGCCGGGGTCTCGGACCTGCACGACCTGACGCGCGTGGCCGGGGCCTTCTTCGCCGGCTGAATCGGGCCGCGCGGAGTGCGCCCCCGGAGTGCCAGGATGTGAGGATGACCGACATCAGGCCGGCTCTCATCGAGCGTGCAGGCATCGAGATCATCCCCGAGTCCGAGCGGACCGCCCAGCCCCGCGACCTGTTCTGGCCGTGGTTCGCGGCGAACGTCTCGGTGTTCGGGATGTCGTACGGCTCGTTCGTGCTCGGCTTCGGCATCTCGTTCTGGCAGGCGACCCTGGTCTCGGTCGTCGGCATCGTCGTGTCGTTCCTGCTGTGCGGCCTCATCGCGATCGCGGGCAAGCGGGGGTCGGCGCCGACTATGGTGCTCTCCCGGGCCGCGTTCGGCGTGCAGGGGCAGAAGGTGCCAGGGATCGTGTCCTGGCTCACGTCGATCGGCTGGGAGACCTTCCTCGCGATCATGGCGGTACTGGCGACGGCGACGGTCATCACGCAGCTCGGCGGCGACGGGGACAGCCTCTGGCTGAAGATCCTCGCCACCGTGATCGTCGCGGCACTCATCGTCGCCGCCTCGGTGCTCGGCTACCACACGATCATGCGGCTCCAGTCGGTGCTGACCTGGATCACGGGCGTCGTGACGGTGGTGTACATCATCCTCGCGGCGCCGAGCATCGACCTCGCCGCGGTGCTGGCCCGGCCTGACGGCGGCATCGGCCAGGTCGTCGGCGCGCTCGTCATGGTGATGACCGGGTTCGGGCTGGGCTGGATCAACATCGCCGCGGACTGGTCGCGCTACCAGAAGCGCACCGCGTCCGACGGGGCGATCGTCGCCTGGAACACCATCGGCGGCTCGGTGGCGCCGGTCATCCTCGTCGTCTTCGGTCTGCTCCTCGCGGGATCGGACGCCGAGCTCATGGACGCGATCGCCGCGGACCCGATCGGCGCGCTCGCGAGCATCCTGCCGGTGTGGGTCCTCGTGCCGTTCCTGTTCACGGCCGTGCTCGCGCTCGTCTCCGGCGCGGTGCTCGGCATCTACTCCTCCGGCCTGACGCTGCTCAGCCTCGGCATCCGCATCCCGCGGCCGTCGGCGGCGGCGATCGACGGCGCGATCCTCACGGCGGGCACCATCTTCGTGGTGTTCTTCGCGACCGACTTCCTCGGCCCGTTCCAGAGCTTCCTCATCACCCTCGGCGTACCGCTGGCCTCCTGGGCCGGCATCCTCATCGCCGACATCCTGCGCCGTCGCAAGGACTACGACGAGGCGGCCCTGTTCGACAGCCGCGGACGCTACGGCGCCTGGGACTGGACGTCGATCGGCACCATGGTCGTCGCGAGCGTGATCGGCTGGGGTCTCGTCCTCAACGGCTTCGCGGACGCCGCGCCGTGGAACAACTGGCAGGGATACCTCCTGTTCCTCGTCGGCGGGACGGACGGGGACTGGGCGTATGCGAACCTCGGGGTGTTCGTGGCGCTGGTGCTGTCGTTCCTCGTGACCTGGTTCGCCCGGGCGGGGAAGATCCGGCGGCAGGAGTCGTGAGCCCTTCGACAGGCTCAGGGACCCAGGAGGCGGCAGGCTCACGGACCCAGGAGGCGGCAGGCTCAGGGGCCGAGGGGGCGGCAGGCTCCGCGGACGAGAGCTGGCTCGTGGTGGTCGATCCGCAGGTGATCTTCGCGTCCCCCGACTCCGCCTGGGGCTCGCCGTTCTTCGCCGCCGCGATGACGAACATCCGGCGCCTCGCGGAGGCCTTCGGCGAGCGCGTGCTCGTGACCCGGTGGCTGCCGACGGCTGACCGCTCGACCTCCTGGGGCGAGTACTTCGCCGCGTGGCCGTTCGCCGACCGCCCCGCCGACGACCCGTTGTACGCGCTCGTCCCCGAGGCGGAAGGCCTGTCTCCTCATCCCACCGTGGACCTCCCGACGTTCGGCAAGTGGGGCCAGGAACTGGAGGCGATCGTGGGGCACGGTGGTCGGATCGTGCTCGCAGGGGTGTCGACCGACTGCTGCGTCGTGTCCACCGCGCTCGCCGCCGCGGACGCCGGGGCACGCGTGACGCTCGTGGCGGATGCCTGCGCCGGCTCCACGGCCGAGAACCACGCCGCCGCCGTGCAGGTCATGTCCCTGTATCCCCCGCAGATCACCGTGACCGACACCGCCACCCTCCTCTCCCCCTGACCCCTCCCCCCGCCCCGCGCCCGCGCCCGCGCCCGTGCGGGACGGAAATCGCACCTCCGCACGCCGTCTCCCGCCCGTTTTCGATCCCGCACGCCGGCGAGCCCTGCCAGCGGGACGCATTCCGCACCTCGCGAGGGTCCGCCGGGCACGGTTTCGATCCCGCACGGAGTCCCCGTCGCGGGACGCGAAACGCACCTCTACCGCGCGACTGGGGTGCGTTATCGATCCGGCACCGTGCTGTGGCGTTCGGGCGGGACGGAAAGTGCACCTCGGCATACGCGGCGAGGAGCGTTACTGGACCCGACAGGGGCGAGCGTCAGGCGTGCGCGCGGACCGCGGCGGCGATGTCGGCGGGAGTTCCGCGCCACGGAGCACCATGGCCGGGAAGGACCCACTCGGCGTCGAGCGCCGCGAGGCGGTCGAGCGAGGCCAGGGCTTCCGTGGGCTCGTCGGTGAACGGGGCGGGTTGCGCGCCCTCCTCCCCCGTGAGCACATGCCGCGTGGTCAGGGCGTCGCCGACGAACACCGCGCCGACCGCCGGGACGTGCACCGCGATGCTCCCCGGCGAGTGCCCCGGAAGACCCACGACGACCGGGGCCCCTGGGAGGTCGAGCACGTCACCGTCCGCGACCTCGGACACCTCGGCGACATGGCGTGTGCGGAGCGCACTCTTGCGGAGGCCGTAGGCGAGGAAGCCGAGCATCGGACCGAGCCGGGCAGGGCCCATCGGGGTCTTCGGCTTCTCCCCGGTACGCACGCGGTGGGCATCGGCGCCGTGGATGAACACCGGAACCCCGGACTCGCGACGCAGTCGTTCCGCGAATCCGATGTGGTCGCTGTCGCCGTGGGTCAGCACGAGTCCGCGGATGTCGGACAGCGGGCGGCCGATCACGGCGAGCTCCCGCTGAAGGTCATGCCAGTGCCCGGGCAACCCGGCGTCGACGAGGGTGATGCCCTCGGGCAGGTCGATGAGGTACGAGGCGACGATGTCGTTGCCGAGGCGGTGGAGGTGGGGGGCGAGCTTCATGATGATCCTCTCGGACGATTGCGATGGCTACGTTACGTAGCTATCATGGCTACTGTCAATAGCCATCGAGGAGGATCCATGCCTACTCCCGAACGCACGTCGATCGATGCCATCGTCGCGGCCGGCCAGGAGATCATCGAGGTCGACGGCCCTGCGGGACTCACGATGCAGGCGGTCGCGGAGCGCGTGGGCGTGCGCGCCCCCTCCCTCTACAAGCGCGTGCGCGATCGGGAGGCCTTGCGAGTCGCGGTCGCCACGGCATCCGTCGATGCCCTCGCGACCGAGCTCGAGGCGGCCGGCGACGACCTCTCCACTCTCGCCCGGACCTATCGCACCTTCGCTCACGCGCACCCGGAGGGCTTCCGCCTCATGTTCAACGCCGCAGTCCCGCATGAGGCGCTGGAACGCTCCGCCGCCCCCGTCATCCGCGCCTGCGCCACCGCGGTCGGCGAGGCGGACGCTCTCGACGCCGCGCGTCTCTTCACCGCCTGGGCCACCGGGTTCCTGCAGATGGAGCTGTCCGGGGCGTTCCGACTCGGGGGTGACGTCGACCGCGCCTTCGAGTACGGCCTCCGGCGTCTCCTCGCGAGCCTCGCCGGGTGAGGACGCCCGTCATTCCCGGTCCGCGACGGCGGATGCTGCCACACTGAGGCCGTGGAAGACTCCCGCAGCACCGCCGCAACCGTGGCCGCGAAGACCGCCCAGAGGCCCTGGCGTCGCACGAAGATCGCCGTGGGCACCCTCGCCGCGGTCGCCGCCGTCGTCGCGATCGTCGGCGCGCTCACCCCATGGCCATCCGCGATGATCATCCGCTCCGTGTTCACGAAGGGCGGTGACGAGACCGCGGCGGAGATGACGAAGCACGTCCCTGACGCCGCGCTCGACGAACGGAAGGACATCGCCTACGGAGATGCCGGAACGGACACGACGATGGACGTCTTCCGCCCGGCCTCCGCCGACGGCGCACTGCCGACCGTGGTGTGGATCCACGGAGGCGCCTGGATCTCGGGCTCGAAGGAGGACGTCGACCCGTACCTCCGCATCCTCGCCGCGGAGGGCTACACGACCATCGGCGTGAACTACACCCGCGGACCCGAGGGCGTGTACCCGCTGGCCGTCCACCAGCTCGACGAGGCCCTCGCCTACATCGACGCGCACGCGGCGGAGCTGGGCGTCGATTCGCGACGCATCGTGCTGGCAGGAGACTCCGCCGGGGCGCAGCTCGCCAGCCAGATGGCGACGCTCATCACGAATCCGGACTACGCCGAGATCCTCGGCATCCGCCCGTCGATCCGCGCCGATCAGCTCGTCGCGACCGTGCTGAACTGCGGCGTCTACGACCTCGCCGCGCTGGCCGAGCTCGACGGGGTCCCGGGGTGGGGCTTCAAGTCGGCGATGTGGGCGTACTCCGGCACGAAGACCTGGGCGGAGGACTCGACAGGCGCCACGATGTCGACCGTCGACTGGGTCACGGCCGACTTCCCCGCGACCTACATCTCCGGCGGCAACGGCGACGGGCTCACCTGGCTCCAGTCGATCCCGATGGCGAAGCGGCTTCAGGAGCTCGGGGTCGACGTGACGCCGGTGTTCTGGCCCGCGCCGCACGAGCCGGAGCTCCCGCACGAATACCAGTTCCACCTCGATCTCCCCGAGGCCCGGAAGGCGCTCGCGGACACCATCGCCTTCCTCGACGCGCACACCCGCTGACCCGGCCCCTTTCGTCCGAGCCCGGCGCTCCGGCCCGGACATAACATGTCTGTGACGACCGGCACGGAAGTGATATGTTCACGGGATGCACACCGAGAACGAACGCGCGCTCGAGTCCGGCATCGTCACGGACCTCTCCGGCCGCATGACCTACGGCTCGTACCTCGCGCTCGACCAGCTCCTCACGGCACAGCATCCGGTGAGCGACCCGCAGCATCACGACGAGATGCTGTTCATCATCCAGCACCAGACGACGGAACTCTGGCTGAAGCAGCTGCTGCATGAGCTCAGCTCGGCGCGGGAGCTGCTCGCAGCCGACGACCTGCGCGACGCCCTCAAGCGCATCGCCAGGGTCAAGCGCATCCAGGATGTGATGACGCAGCAGTGGTCGGTCCTGGCGACGCTGACCCCGACGGAGTACGCCCAGTTCCGCGGCGCCCTCGGCAACTCGTCCGGCTTCCAGTCGGTGCAGTACAGGGCCGTCGAGTTCGCGCTGGGCAACAAGAACGAGAAGATGCTGAGCGTCTTCCGCGACCACCCGGCGAACCTCGCGCTCCTCACGGCCGAGTGGGAGAAGCCCACGCTGTACGACGAGTTCCTCCGCTACGCCTCTCGCCGCGGCCTCCCGATCCCCCGCGAGATCCTCGACCGGGACGTGCGGGAGCCGTACCGCGAGACCCCGGCCCTCGTGCCCGCCATCCGTGCGATCTACCAGGACCCGCGCACCCACTGGGATCTCTACGAGGCCTGCGAGGACCTCGTCGACCTCGAGGACAACTTCCAGTTCTGGCGCTTCCGTCACCTCAAGACCGTGTCCCGGACCATCGGGATGAAGGTCGGCACCGGTGGATCGAGCGGCGTCGGCTTCCTGCAGCGCGCCCTCGACCTGACCTTCTTCCCCGAGCTCTACACCGTCCGCACCGAGATCGGTTCCTGATGCTCACGGCGACGTTCTTCGACGGCGAGCGCTGGCGGGACGGCGTCGTAGGACTCGGCGAGGACGGGCTCCCCCGGCTCCGTGCGGAGACATCCGCGCCGGGGGCCCCGGTCCTCTCCGGCCGCATCGTCGGGGGCTTCACGGACCACCACGTGCACCTGCAGCTCGTCGACCACACGCTCCTGGCCTCATCGCGCCTCGGACGAGTGGTCGACCTCGGCGGCGATCCGTCCACGGTGGCGCGGATCGCCGTTCACAACTCAGGAGTTTCGATCGGCGGAGGCGCTTCCGAGGCGGTTCCGGGTGCAGCTGGGCCGGATTCTCCTGAGTTGCGAACCGTCGACTTCGCCGGCGCGTTCCTCACTCCTCCCGGCGGTTACCCCTCGGACCGCGCGTGGGCGCCGGCAGGTTCGGTGCGCGAGATCGCCGACTCGACGGCGGCCGCGACCGTGATCGAGGAGCTGGTGGCGGCCGGTGTCTCCGGCATCAAGGTCGCGAGCAACAGCACCGCCGGCCCGACCTTCTCCGACGCCCTCTTCCGCGCGATCGCCGAGCTCGCCGTGGCGCACGGCCTCCCCGTCGTCGCCCATGCGGAGGGCACCGGCGAAGCGCAGCGCGTCGTCCGCCTCGGAGCGACGCAGCTGGCCCACGCCCCGTTCTCCGAGCGCCTGGACGACGAGGAGATCGCGGAGCAGACCGCCCGCACCTCCTGGATCAGCACCCTCGCCATCCACGACCCCGCCACGAGGGCCATCGCGATCGACAACGTCGCCCGCTTCCATGCCGCCGGCGGCACCGTCCGCTACGGCACCGACATGGGCAACGGCCCGACCCCCGTCGACCTGAACCCCGCCGAGGTCGCCGCCCTCCGCACCGCCGGGCTCGACGACGACGCCCTCCTCCGCGCCCTCGCGCCGGTCGACCCGCTCGATCCCCGCTCTCTCCTCCTCCTGCTGCCACCGGGATCCGCCGATCCCCTGGCCGCCCGCCCCCTCACCCCCGCCGACCTGAAGGTGTGACATGACCGACCGCTCCGCCGACACCGCCCTCCTCGACGCCGCCCGCGCCCTGGATGCCGCCGACCCGCTCGCCGCGCATCTCGACGCGTTCGTCGAGGCCCCGGGCGTCACCGCCTACCTCGACGGCAACTCGCTCGGGCGGCCGCTGCGCGACGTGCCGGAGAAGCTCGCCGCGTTCGTGCGCGAGGACTGGGGCACCCGCCTCATCCGCTCCTGGGACGAGCAGTGGATGGCCCTGCCGATGGAGCTCGGAGACCGCATCGGCGCCGTCGCCCTCGGTGCGGGCGCGGGGCAGACGGTCGTGTCGGACTCCACGAGCGTCCTGCTGTACAAGCTCATGCGGGGGGCCCTTCGACAGGCTCAGGGACCCAGTGGCGCGACTCAGGGACCCAGGGGCGGGGCTCAGGGACCCGCGGGGCGGACGGAGCTCGTGATCGAGGAGGGGAACTTCCCCACCGACCGGTTCCTCGCCGAGGGCGTGGCGGCGGAGATGGGGGCCACGCTGCGCTGGATCACGCCCGATCCGGTACACGGCGTCACGATCGACGACGTCGCGGCCGTGGTCTCCGAGCGGACGGCGCTCGTCTCGCTCAGCCACGTCGACTACCGCTCCGGCGCCCTCGCCGACATGCCCGGCATCACCGCCGTCGTGCACGAGGCCGGGGCCCTGATGATGTGGGACCTCTGCCACTCGGCGGGCGTCGTGCCGATGCAGCTCGACGACTGGGGCGTCGACATGGCCGTCGGCTGCACCTACAAGTACCTCAACGGCGGCCCGGGATCGCCCGCGTTCGCGTACCTCCGCCACGACCTGCAGGGCCTGCTGCGGCAGCCGATCCAGGGGTGGTGGAGCGCGGCCGACATCTTCGCCATGGGCCCGGAGTACGTCCCCGCCGACGGCATCCGTCAGCTCCTCAGCGGCACGCCGCCGGTGACCTCGATGCTCGCGATGCAGGGCATGATCGACCTCATCGAGCAGTCGGGCATCGACGGCGTGCGCGCGAAGTCGGAGTCGCTCACCGCGCTCGCGGTCCGAGCGTACGACGAGCTGCTCGCGCCCCTGGACGTGCGCCTGCTGAGCCCTCGCGACCCGGCGCGACGCGGCGGACACATCACGATCGGCCACCCCGACTTCCGGGAGGTCACCCGGAGGCTCTGGGCCGACGGCGTCATCCCCGACTTCCGCTTCCCGGACGGGATCCGGCTCGGGCTGTCGCCGCTGAGCACCTCGCACGCCGAGACCGTCGCCGGGGTGCTCGCGGTCAGGGATGCGTTGGAGTCCGGTGTCTCCTGACCCCGCGGCGCCGGTCGTGCTCGATGACATCGACGCGCGCCCCGGCAGCACCGCCTCGCTCCTGCGCACCCTGATCGGCCTGTATCTGCGCCCACTGGGAGGCTGGATCTCGGCCGCCGACCTCGTGGCGCTGGCCGCCGACCTCGGCATCCCCGCCGCTCCCGCCCGGACGGGCATCGCCCGTCTCAAGCAGAAGGGCCTGCTCCTGCCGGAGCGCCGCGACGCCGTCGGCTACCGGCTGAGCCCGGCGGCCGTGCCGATGCTGGAGCGCGGCGACCGCCGGATCTTCCGGATGCAGGAGATGGCCGACGACGATCCGTGGTGCCTGGTGTCGTTCTCGATCCCGGAGAGCGCGCGCAGCGTGCGCCATCAACTGCGCCGTCGACTGCACTGGATCGGCGCCGGCGTCGTCTCCCCCGCCCTGTGGATCTGTCCCGGGCACCTCAGGGCGGAGGCGGAGCAGATCCTCGACGAACTCGGTGCCCGCCGCTGGGCGACGCTGTTCGACGCGTCGGCCCCCGCCCCGGCCGGCACGCTGGCCGAGGCCGCCGCCACGTGGTGGGACCTCGACGCGCTGCGCGGCGAGCACGAAGCCTTCCAGGCCTCGCTCACGGCCCTGCCCGAGGAGCCCTTCCCGGCCTACGTGCACCTCATCGACCGGTGGCGGGTGCTGCCCTACACCGATCCGGGGCTGCCCCCGGCGATGCTGCCGGCCGACTGGCCGGGCGGACGCAGCTTCGAGGCGTTCGCCCGGCTGTCGGCGGCGTGGGAGGCACCCGCCCTGGCTCACGTGCGAGCCGTGACGGCCTAGTCGGTCCGGGCGACCTCGCGCACGAATCCGGTCACGTGCTCCTGCAGCCGCAGGATCCGCATCTCGCGCGCGAGCTCGCGGTCGTACCCCGGATAGGCCAGCGGCGGGAGCTTGCGCACCGCCGCGTTGCAGCCGAACTCCGCGCACGCGAGCACGCCGACCGTGTCGCCCTTGCGACCGGCGGCACCGGCGCGTCGGGCCACGTAGAGCTGCACGTCGTTGCGGAGCGTCACGTCCTCGCACCACGAGCACTGCGCACGGGCGAGCACGCGCTGCTCGGCGCGCTGCAGCACGACGCCCACGGGCTCGTCGTCGATCCACACGACGACATAGGCGCGCCGGGGCAGCTTCGGGTCGATCCACCCGAGGTAGTCGAGCCTTTCGAAGTCGGTCTCGGCGAGGTCGGGCGGCAGAGTGATGTCGGAGACCTCCTTGCGGGAGGCGTTGCAGAAGGAGGCGCGCAGGGCGCGCTCGTCGATGGGACGCATGGGAGAAGAGCTTTCGGTGTGATCGCCGGGTCGGCGAGACGGATCGGAGGATCGCCCGGACGATGCCGGGGTACGACGCAGCACCGGGGACGGGGTTCCGCCTCCGGCCGGTCCTCAGCCTCTGCCTGCGGCGCTGAACGCGCCTGCAGCTCCGCTCCGCGCCCCGAGGGCGCTCATCGACGACAGCACCCGGCGAGCCTACACCCGTTTGTTTCGTCGCGTGTCGGGAGGGCTGCGGGATCCCGACCTCATCGACGTACTCTGGCCGGACGCCGATCCGAAGGAGTCCCCGTGTCCACGCCGCTGCACCGCCGTCCGCCCCTCGAGGTGCGTGAGCGTGCGACGTGCATGTGCCGGAACGGCGGCCGCTGCTCCTCCTCGGCCCCCGGCCACGCCCTGCACCTGATCCAGGAGCGCCTCGCCGCGGCGACCCCGGCGCGATGGGCGGACGCGTTCGTGACCGCGGCGGATCCGGTCACCGGAGACCTTGCCGTCCGCACGCTCGACGGCACCACGCACACGCTGTGGAACGGCTCCGGCGCCGCGCTGGAGGCCGCCATCGGCAGCCCGGTCGCCCTCCACCTCGACTACGCCGTCCTCGCCGTCGGGCGCACCCGCTTCAACGTCGCCGTCGTGTGACGAGGGCCTGATCCCTCCGGGTCAGGCGCTCGCCATCATCATGTCGCGGACCGCCATGCACGCGTTCATGCAGGCCTGGCACGCCTGTGCGCACAGGCGGCAGACGTCACTGTGATCGGCGTGCTGCATGCACTCGTCCATGCACATCTGGCACATCGCGATGCACGCGTCCAGCATCGCCATCATCGTGGCAGGGGTCATCCCCTGCATGCGGAGCATCGATCGCATCATCGTGTGGCACATGTCCGCGCAGTTCATGCACGCGGGGGCGCAGTCCATCTCCTGCGTCGCGCACACCGTGCAGGCCTGCTCGCAGGCGGCACACGCGTCCATACAGGCCTGGAGCACCGACATGTCCATCATCGCCATGTCCGGCATCGACTCCATGTTCTTGGACATGGCACCCATCATCATCGCGTCCATCGCACACCGCTCCCTTCGTCCAGGACGACGGGCAGGACGCCCGCCTGGCGCCAGGCTAACCCCTGTGCGGGCGGGAGTCGATGGGGGCGGAACGCTGACACGCCCGTCGGTGAATGTCAATCCCGTGGACGGACCGCGACGGCGGTGCGACGCTCGAAGAGCAATCGATCCGTCCAGGAGAGGAGCCTCTTATGAGTGGCGCAGATGACATGAAGAATTCCGCTGAGAAGCTGGGTGGCAAGGTCAAGGAAGGCTTCGGCAAGCTGACCGACAACGAGAAGCTCGAGGCCGAAGGCCAGGCGGATCAGGTGAAGGCCGACGCGAAGCAGGCCGGCGAGAACGTGAAGGACGCCGCGGGCAAGGCCGGCGACAGCGTCAAGGACGCGTTCAACCGCTGATCCCCTACCCGCTGAACCCATGAAGAGGGGGAGGCTCGCCGATGGCGAGCCTCCCCCTCCGCACTCGGGTCAGACCTTGCGGCTGCCGGTGATCGCTCGGATCAGCCAGGCGATCACGGCGATGGCCAGGAGCACCAGACCGACCCACAGCAGGAACTGGAGCGACTGCACCAGTCCTCCGGTGATCGCGAGGATCACGGCGATGACGATGACGATGATCAGGAGGATGTTCATCGGTCTTTCCCTTCTCTGGGGGCGCGGGCGCCCGACTGCGGTGACCCCACGCTAGACCCGAACCACGCCCTCTCTGGAGGGGGTTGACTTCGACCCTCCCGATGCGCGAAGGAGCAGAGCAATGCCAGGACGACGCAACAACTCCCTGAAGGATCCGGAACTGTACGAAGAGCTGCGCGACGACGGCGCTTCGAAGGAGAAGGCCGCCCGCATCTCGAACGCTGCCGCACGAGACGGCCGCAGCTCCGTCGGCCGCCGCGGCGGGAAGCACGGGGACTACGAGGACTGGACCGTTCCCGAGCTGCGGAAGCGCGCCAAGGAGCTGGGCCTCACCGGCTACAGCGGCAAGCGCAAGGCCGAGCTCATCTCCGAACTGCGAAACCACTGACCCGGATGACGCGCTTCGGGATCGAGGAGGAGTTCCTTCTGCTCGATGAGGATTCGCTCGTCCCCGTCGCCCTCAGCGGTGACATCCTGGAGCGCATCGGCGATGACGTCACCGCCGGGCGCGTGACCACCGAGTACCTGGCCTCGCAGGTCGAGGCCCTCACCGATCCGGTGCGGACCGGCGCCGAGGCCGTCCAGCAGCTGTCGGCGTTGCGCACGGCCATCGGCACGCAGGCACGCGCCCGGCGCGCGATCGCGGCACCGACCGGCTCGCCGTTCACCACTCTCCGCTCGCCGCGTCTCTCGCCGTCGGCGCACTACGACGACGTCGCCCGGCGGCTGGCGCACCTCACCCGCGAGCACGAGGTGAACGGTCTGCACGTGCACGTCGAGGTGCCGGACGAGGAGGAGCGGGTCCGCGCCCTGAACCGTCTCCGCGCCTGGCTGCCGCTGCTGCTCGCCCTCAGCACGAACAGCCCGTTCGGCAACGGTCTCGACACGGGATTCGCGAGCTGGCGGAGCATGCTCATCCGCCGGCTCCCCTCGTCGTGGTGTCCGCCCCGGTTCGCCGACGTCGACGACTACCGGGCGCGCGTGGACCAGCTCCTGGCCCTCGGGACCATCGGCGAGGCGACATCCCTCTCCTGGGCGGTGCGTCTCTCCGAGCGCTACCCGACGGTCGAGGCGCGCGTCGCGGACACGCAGCTCACCGCGGAGGACGCCGTCCTCTCCGCGCTGCTGACCCGCGGGATCGCCCTGGCGTCCGGGCAGCGGATCGTCGCCGACGAGACGGAGACGATCGACGCGTCGATCTGGATGGCGTCGAGAGCCGGGATGACGGCCCGCATCGTGGATCCGCTCACCGGAGAGGTCTGCCCGGCCTGGACCGTGGCGGAGCACCTGGTCGACGACATCGGGCCGGTGCTGGACGACCTCGGCGATGCGGACGCGGTGCGGGCGGGCCTCGACCGGCTGCGGGCCGACGGGACCGGTGCGGCGCGACAGCGTGCGGCGCACGCACGGGACGGCCTCCCCGGGCTCCGACGGCTCCTGCAGGAAGGTACCGGAACACCGGCCGCCTGACGGGCCCTCGCGTCCGTCGCCCGGAGTAGGGTCGGCCTGTGTCATCCTTCGCCCCGCTCCAGCGGCTCGTCATCGCGATCGCCGTGCTGGCCTCGTTCGTCACGTTCCTCGACGGAACAGTGGTGAACGTCGCCCTTCCCGCCATCAGTGAAGAGCTGGGCGGCGGGATCACCACGCAGCAGTGGGTCGTCGACGCCTACCTCATCACCCTCAGCGCGCTGATCCTGCTCGCCGGCTCCCTGTCCGACGCCTACGGACGGGTGCTGGTGATGCGGATCGGCCTCATCGCCTTCGGCATCGCGTCCGTCGCGGTCGCCGCCGCGATCGACCCGCTCATGCTCATCGTGGCTCGCGGGGCGCAGGGGGCGGCCGGGGCCCTGCTCGTCCCGAGCTCCCTCGCGCTCATCACCGCGACCATGCGCGGCGACCTGCAGGCGCGGGCCATCGGCGTCTGGACGGCCTTCACCACGGCGGCTCAACTGGTCGGCCCCCTGCTCGGCGGGCTCTTCGTCGACTTCCTGTCCTGGCGCTTCGTGTTCCTCATCAACGTCCTCCCCATCGGAGTGACGCTGGTGCTGCTCGCCCGCCTGCATCTGCCGGAGCACCCGAGGGGCGTCCGCGTGGACTGGTGGAGCGGTGCACTGTGCGCGCTGGGACTGGGCGCCGTCGTCTTCGCCCTCATCGAGCAGCCGAACCTCGGGTGGGCCTCCCCCGCGATCTGGATCCCCGCCGTGGCCGGGGCCGCACTCTTCGCCGTCTTCCTGTGGCGCCAGGGCCGCTCGGCCACGCCGCTCATGCCGCTGTGGCTGTTCCGGGTGCGCGACTTCGGGTGGGGCAACCTCGCCACGCTCTTCGTGTACGCCGCGCTCTCCCTCAACGGCTTCGTCGTCGGCGTCTACCTGCAGCAGGGGGCGGGACTGAGCGCGACGGCGGCCGGGCTCGCGAGCCTGCCGATGACGATCCTGATGATCCTGCTGAGCTCGCGTGCCGGCGGGTGGGCAGGGCGCTGGGGCCCGCGCATCTTCATGACGATCGGACCGCTGATCATGGCCGTCGGAGCGCTGATGCTGCTGACCGTGAACGCCACCTTCGACTACTGGGCGCAGGTGCTCCCGGCCATGATCGTGATGGGCCTCGGCCTGTCGCTCACCGTCGCCCCGCTGACGGCCGCGATCCTCGGGGCCATCGACGAGAACCACTCCGGCATCGCCTCCGCCGTGAACAACGCCGTCTCCCGCGTCGCGGGTCTGCTCGTGGTCGCGATGCTGTCGACCATCGTCGGGGGCACGCTCGACCTCGACGGGTTCCACAACGCGGCCTGGGTCACGGCGGCGCTCCTCGTGCTCGGCGGCGTCGTGTCGTGGATCGGGATCCGCCGGAACCCCTCGGAGGCGGCGGCCCCGCCCGTCGACGCCCCCGCGCAGCCGACGCCTCAGCCGCGATGAGCGTCCCTCGTCCCCAGCGCGGTCGAAGGACGACACGCCACTCCCCGGCGCCGGCGGCCCTCATCGCCGTCGGGGTCCTCGCCCTCTCCGCCTGCAGCGCGCCACCCGCTCTCCCCGCTGAGGGAACCGGGTCGTCGGCCACTGTCGCGCTTCCCCCGGCCGGCGCCCTTCCGGACTACCAGCTCGGCGGCGCCTACGATCCGCCCGAGGGTGTGGGCATCGTCGGCCGCGACCGCAGCGCGGAGCCCGCCGCCGGCCTCTACTCCGTCTGCTACGTCAACGGCTTCCAGACCCAGCCGGGCGAGCTGGACACCTGGCCCGACGACCTGCTCCTGCACGACGGCGACGAGGTGGTCTTCGACCCCGACTGGCCCGACGAGGCCCTCCTGGACACCGGCAGCGCGGAGCAGCGGTCCCGCATCGCCGAGATCGTGGTCCCGTGGATCGAGGGCTGTGCGGATGCCGACTTCCAGGCGGTCGAGTTCGACAACCTCGATTCGTTCTCGCGCTCGGGCGGCGCTCTGCGCCTGGACGACAACCTCGCGCTCGCGGAACTGCTCGTCGACGCGGCGCACCGCGTCGGGCTCGCTGCGGGGCAGAAGAACGCGGCCGAGCATGCGGACGCCCTGAAAGAGCGCGCGGGCTTCGACTTCGCCGTGACGGAGGAATGCGCCGCGTACGCGGAGTGCGGCACGTACACCGGGGTCTACGGGCCCCACGTGATCGACATCGAGTACACGGATCAGCTCCCGCGGCCGTTCGCGGAGCTGTGCGCCGACCCGGACACCCCGGCGTCGACAGTGCTCCGCGATCGCGACCTCGTCACTCCGGACGATGAAGGGTACGTGTTCGCCGGGTGCCCCTGACGCCGAGGCGCTTGCCTGGCGAGCGCCTCGGCGTCAAGTCCCTGGCGGTCGCCGCTCGCGCGGGTGAGGATGCGGGTGATCGATCCGATGGGAGCCCCTCCTCATGACCGTTTCCACCCTCGACGCCGACACCGCCGTCGCCTTCTCGCCGCGCGGCCCCCTGTCGAGCGCCGTCCTCGGCGTCCTCACGGGTCGCGGTGACGACGCCGCCACCCTCCCCGACCTCGCCGCCGCAGCCGTCGCCGCGAGCGACGATGCGGTCAGGGACGACGACATCCAGCTCGCCCTGTTCGTCCTCTACGCGTCCTCCTACGGCTCGCTTCCGCAGCTCGATGCGAGTCTCGAGTGGGATGCCGGGGTGGTCACGGCGCGCCGCGTCCTCGAGGACGCCTTCGAGGCCGCACTGCGTGACACCGTGCCGGTGCCCGAGCTTCCCGAACCCACGGTCGACGCCGTGGGTCGTGCCCTGTTCGCCCTCGCTGCCGCGGACACCGGCCCCAGCCTGTCGCGGCACATCGCGAGGAAGGCCACCCGCGAGCAGGCGGAGGAGTCGCTGATCCTGCGATCGGTGTACACCCTGCGGGAGGCCGATCCGCACTCCTGGGCGATTCCGCGGCTGACCGGCCGTCCCAAGGCCGCGCTCGTGGAGATCCAGTCCGACGAGTACGGCGGTGGGCGCCCCCAGCGGGTGCATGCAGAGCTCTATGCGCGGGCCCTGCGCGCCGCGGGACTCGACGACACGTACGGCGCCTATGTCGACGACGCCCCGGCGATCACGCTCGCCTCGCACAACATAATGAGCCTGTTCGGGCTCAACCGCCGGCTCGTCGGCGCGATCGTCGGCCACCTCGCCGCGTACGAGATGACCTCGTCGATCCCCTGCCGGTTCTACGCCGACGGCCTGCACCGGCTGGGGTTCGCCGACGAGGTCGCCGCGTACTTCGAGGAGCATGTGGAGGCCGACGCGGTGCACGAGCAGATCGCCGCCCGTGACCTCGCGGGCAGCCTCGCCGAGGACCGTCCGGAACTGCTGGCGGACATCCTGTTCGGCGCGGCCGCGTGCCTCACGGTCGACGGTTGGGCCGGGGCCCACACCCTGGACGCCTGGACCGAGGGCCGCTCGGCACTGCGGGAGAGGACGACGGCATGAGCGGTCGCGAGGAGCCGGTGACCGTCACGGCGTACCCGGACGGCCCCCTGCTCGTGCGGGGCGAGATCGAGTTGCACGCGAGCGACGGCACGGTGATCGACCCGCGCCGACGCACAGTGGCCCTTTGTCGCTGCGGTCTCTCCGCGCTCAAGCCGTTCTGCGACGGCACGCACAAGGCGGCAGGGTTCCGCACCGAGGACTGAGCGGCGGTCAACCCTCCGGCCAGTAGTGGCTGTCGGGGACGGATCGCGCGCCGAAGATCGCTTGCCCGACCCGCACGCACGTCGCCCCCTCCTCGACGGCGATCTCGTAGTCGCCGGACATTCCCATCGACAGCGCGCCGTCGCCGATGAGTTCGGGAGTCTCTTCGCGGGCCCTGTCGCGGAGGGTGCGCAGCAGCGCGAAGCACTCGCGCACCCGGGCGTCGTCCGGTGTGAGCAGCGCCAGGGTCATCAGACCGCGGACGCGAAGGGCGCCATACGTCGGCAGGGCCTTCAGGAAGCCCGGGAGCTCCTCGGGCGGCATCCCGAACTTCGAGTCCTCCGCCGAGGTGTTCACCTGCACGTACACGTCGAGACTGCGCCCCGCGGCCTGCAGACGCCGGTCGAGGGCCTCCGCGACCCGGAGCCGGTCGAGCGCCTGGAACTCGGCGGCGAAGGAGACGACGTCTCTCGCCTTGTTCGTCTGCAGGTGGCCGATGACCACCCAGTCGACGTCCAGGTCAGCCGTCTCCCGGTTCTTGCGTACCGCCTCCTGCACCTTGTTCTCGCCGAGCCGACGCAGGCCGGCGCCGATCGCCACCCGCACGCGATCGGTCGGGACGGTCTTGCTCACCGGGAGCAGATGCACCGCACCGGGTTCGCGTCCCGCCCGCTCGGCGGCGGCGTCGATGCGCGCACGTACCGCCGCGACGTTGGCCTGGAAGTCGGCGACGGTGAACGCCGTCGGGTAGCGGTCAGCACCGTCATCCCCGGGTTCGAACTTTGACATAGGTCAAAATCTAACATAGCTTCGGGACCACGTCGCGCGACCGCCGACGCCCCCTCACGAAGGAGCCGCCCATGTCCGCACCCGGCCTGTTCTCCGACACCTCGCTGTCGACTCCGCGCCTGCGCACCGAGGTGCCAGGGCCGCGGAGTCGCGCGCTGCACGAGCGCCGGCAACGCGTCGTCCCCCGCGGGGTCGGCAGCGTGCTCCCCGTCTACATCGAGCACGCCGACGGACCCTGGGTCATCGATGTCGACGGCAACCGCTTCCTCGACCTCGGCAGCGGCATCGGCGTGACGACGATCGGCCACACCAACCTCGCCGCCATCACCGCCGCGGCGGAGCAGCTCGACCGGGTCACGCACACGCTCTTCACCGTCACCCCCTACGAGGGGTACGTGCGCCTCGCCGAGCTGCTCGCGGAGAAGGCCCCCGGCACCCACGAGACCCGCACGGCCTTCGCGAACTCCGGCGCGGAAGCCGTCGAGAACGCGGTGAAGATCGCCCGCCGGCACACCGGGCGTCGCGTCGTCGCCGCCCTGGACCACGCCTTCCACGGGCGCACCAACCTCGCGCTCGCGATGAACCACAAGGCGGCGCCGTACGGGACCGGGTTCGGTCCGTTCGCCCCCGACATCCATCGCGTCCCCAACTCCTACCCCTACCGGGACGGACTCGACGGTACCGAGGCCGCGGCGCGCACGATCGCCCATCTCGAACAGCGCATCGGCGTCCACGACCTCGCCGCCGTCATCGCCGAGCCCATCCAGGGCGAGGGCGGCTTCGTCGTCCCTGCCGCGGGTTACCTGTCAACCCTGCAGGAGTGGTGCACCCGCAACGGGGTCGTGTTCATCGCCGACGAGATCCAGACGGGCCTCGGGCGCACCGGGACATGGTTCGCGAGCACGCACTTCGGCCTCGTTCCGGACCTCGTGCTCACGGCGAAAGGCATCGCCGGCGGGCTGCCCCTGGCGGGAGTGACCGGCCGCGCCGAGATCATGGACGCGCCCGACCCGGGCGGCCTCGGCGGCACGTTCGGCGGAAACCCGGTCTCGATCGCCGCCGCCCTCGCGGTGTTCGACGAGCTCGAGCACGGGACGTTCTTCGCGGACGCCCGTCGGATCGGCGCCCACCTGTCCGCGCGACTCGAGGGGCTGCGCGCCCGCCACGCCGTGATCGGCGACGTCCGCGGGATCGGCGCCATGCAGGCCTTCGAGCTGAGCACACCTGGCACGACACGACCGCTGGCCGGGGCCGCGTCCATGGTCGCGGAGTTCGCCGCCCAGCGCGGGATCCTGCTGCTCACCGCCGGCAGCGACGGCAACGTGATCCGCTTCCTGCCGACCCTCACGACGACGGACGAGCAGCTCGACGTCGCGGTGGACGTGATCGACGAGGCCCTCAGCGCGCTCCGTTGAGCACCGGGAGACGCAGCGCTCCGCCGCTCCAACGCACCCGGGAGAGGTCGCGCACGATCAGGTCGGGGTGCGCCGACGCAGAGGCTGCGCCCACCCCGACCACGAGCCCTGCTCCGGCTGCCCTCGCCGCATGGATCCCCGGCGCCGAGTCCTCGAAGACCACGCAGTCCCCCGGGTCCCGCCCGAGCAGGAGCGCGGCGCGGAGGTAGGGGTCGGGCGCGGGTTTGCCGCGGTCCACGTCTTCGGCGGCGACGAGCAGGGCGGGCGCCGGGATGCCCGCTCCGCGCATCCGCGCGGTCGCGACGGTCCTGTTGCTGCTCGTCGCGACCGCCCACAGGTCACCCGGCAGCGCGACGAGCAGAGCGGCCGCCCCGGGGATCCCCGCCGTCGCCGACGCGACGGCGAGCTCACGCGCGAGGAGGTCGGCCGTCGCCTCGTCCGCCCGCTCCGGCTCGACGAGCGTCGCGACCACCTCACTCGGTCGCCTGCCGTGCGGGGCGTCTCGGAGGAAATCGAATCCCGGGGCATACCGACGGGCCCAGGCGCCCCACGCGATCGCCGCCGAGGGGACCGAATCCACCAGCACGCCGTCGCAGTCGAACAGGATCCCCGCCGTGCGCACGATCACCTCGGCACCCTGAACCTCGTGTGCTACTTTTGGCATAGGTCAAATCTAACCGAGGAGAGTGCATGTCCGCGTCCCGCACCCCCCGAACGGCCCTCGCCGTCCGCCACGTCCCCTTCGAAGACCTCGGCATCCTCGCTCCCCTGCTGGCGGAGCGCGGCTACGAGACCACCCTCCTCGATGCCGGCATCGACGAGCTCGACGCGGACGCCGTCGCCGGGGCCGACCTGCTCATCGTCCTCGGCGGACCGATCGGGGTGTACGACGACGATCGCTACCCGTTCCTGCGCTCCTCGAAGACCGCCGTCGCGGCGCGACTCGACAGCGGCGGTGCCACACTCGGTGTCTGCCTCGGCGCGCAGCTCCTGGCCGAGTCCCTGGGCGCAGAGGTCCGGCCGACCGGGGCGGTCGAGATCGGCTTCGGCCCGCTCGCATTGACCCCCGAGGGCCGGGAGTCCGTCCTGGCCCCTCTCGACGGCGAGCCCGTGCTCCACTGGCATGGGGACGAGTTCACGATTCCCGCCGGCGCGCAGTCCCTGGCGCACACGCCCGGCTTCCCGCATCAGGCCTTCGCGGTGGGGCGCACTCTCGGCCTCCAGTTCCACCTGGAAGCCGACCACCGCGCCATCGAGCGCTGGCTCATCGGCCACGCCCACGAACTGCATCACCACGGCATCGACCCGCGATCGATCCGCGAACAGGCACGCACGCTCGGCCCGCGGCTCGAGACTCTCGCCACCCGCGTCCTCACCGACTGGCTGGATGCGGTCGAGGTCTAGCGCGAACGCCCGGGCAGCGGAAGAGGCCGGACCCCCAGCGAATCCGGCCTCTGCTCCCCTCGACCTCAGGCGGCGCGACGCAGCGGCACCGTCGGGAAGTCGATCGGCACGTCGAGCGCGATGTTCACGTAGTTCGTGAAGAGGTTCAGCGCGACCTGGCCGATGGTCTCGACGATCTGCTCGTCGTTCCAGCCGTGCGCGCGGAGGGCGTCGACGTCGGCCGAGGTCACCTGACCCCGCTCCTCGACGAGCTTGAGCGCGAAGGCCAGCAGTGCCGCCGTGCGGGGGTCGTCGGAGTTGCCGGCCTGAGCCTCGGCGAGCGCCTCGGTCGTGAGGCCCGCCTTCTTGCCGAGCGCCGTGTGCGCGGCAAGGCAGTAGCCGCACGAGTTGCGGTTCGCGACGGCGACGGCGATCTGCTCGCCCAGGGCCGCACCGAGCGTGCCCCCACCGTAAGCGCCGAACGCGCTCCACATGCTGGTGAGCGCGGCGGGCGAGTTCGCGACCGCGCGGAACATGGCGGGGACGGCGCCGAAGGCGGAGCCGATCTGCTCCAGCTGCTCCTTGACGGCGCCGGTGGCGGTCTCACGGTCGACGAGAGGGACGTTGGGCATGGGTTGCTCCTTTGTGTTTCGGGACGGGCCGGATTCGGCTTCCCCTTCAGTCTTGCTCGCCGCACAGTACGATACGCATCATTTGATCTTGCGTTCGTGACATATCGTCCAGAAGAATGGAAGCATGCCGCCGCTTGACCGCCTCACCCCGCTGCTCGACCGCTTCCGGGTGCGCAGCCGCCTGTTCCACACCGGACCCCTGTGCGGGACCACGGTCTTCGCCGCGAGTGCGGGCCACGGTTTCCTTCACGTGCTGCGTCGCGGCGAGATGGAGGTGACGCACCAGCGCCCGGACGGCCGCATCGAGCGCGAGACGATCACCCGCCCCAGCCTGCTGTTCTTCCCCCGCCCCATCGATCACACCTTCCTCAACGCCCCGACCGAGGAGTCCGACTTCGCCTGCGCGACGATCGACTTCGACGGCGGAGCGACGCATCCGCTCGTCCGCACCCTCCCGTCCGTGATCGTCCTTCCGCTCGACGAGGTGTCCACCCTCGGCCCAGCACTCGACCTCCTGTTCGCCGAGGTCGACAACGTGCGCTGCGGGCGCCCCCTCCTGGCCGACCGCATGTTCGAGGTCGTCCTCATCCAGCTCCTGCGCTGGATGCTCGATCACTCCGGTGATCTGGCCCTGCCGCCGGGGCTGCTGCCCGGCCTGGCCGACGAGCGCCTCGCCCCGGCCCTCGTGGCGATGCACGAGGCGCCCGGCGAACCGTGGACGCTCGACTCCCTCGCGCGGACCGCAACGATGTCGCGCAGCGCCTTCGCGGCGCGCTTCAAGGACGTCGTGGGCCGCGCCCCAGGGGACTACCTCACGGAGTGGCGCCTCACGATCGCTCAGGAGCAGCTCCGCGCGGGGATGTCGGTGAGCGCTGTCGCCGCCGACCTCGGCTATGCGAGCGCCTCTGCCTTCTCCCGTGCGTTCACCCAGCGTCTCGGCCGCTCGCCGCGCGCCTGGCTCGGCCTCGCCGCCTGAAGTCAGCCGCCGGCCGACATCACCGCCGCGACCCCTGTCACGATCCGGTCGAGATCGCCGGCCGTGAGCGAAGGGTGCACGGGGAGGGAGAGCACCTCCTGCGCCGCCCGTTCCGTCTCCGGCAGCTCATCGGTCGGAGCGAAGCGCGCCAGCGAGGGCAGCCGATGGTTCGGGATCGGGTAGTAGACGCCGGAACCCACCCCGTGCTCATCGCGGAGAGCGTCGCGTACCCGGTCGCGCTCCCCCGCCGCGATCCGCACCGTGTACTGGTGATAGACGTGCTCGGCGCCCTCCGCGACCGCGGGCACCGTGAGCCCGTCGATGCCGGCGAGCGCGGCGTCGAGGAACGCGGCGTTCCCCTGTCGCCGCCGGGTCCAGGCGGCGACCCGCCCGAGCTGCACCCGACCGACCGCGGCATGCACCTCGCTCATCCGGTTGTTGTAGCCGACGACCTCGTTCGCGTACTGCGTCTCCATGCCCTGGTTGCGGAGCAGACGGATACGGCGCGCCACCTGCTCGTCCGCACAGGACACCATGCCGCCCTCGATCGCCGTCATGTTCTTCGTCGGATAGAGGCTGAACATGCCGAACGTGCCGATGGTCCCCGCCGGCCTCCCTCGCCACGCAGCGCCGTGGGCCTGCGCAGCATCTTCGTAGATGGCGAGACCGTGGTCGTTGGCGACCTCCTCGATACCGTCCACGAGGAACGGGTGCCCGTACAGATGCACGGGCATGACGCCCTTCGTGCGGGCGGTGACCGCGGCACGGACCCGGGTCGGATCCAGCGTGAAGTGCGTCGGTTCGATGTCGACGAACACCGGCGTCGCTCCGGCCAGCACCACGGAGTTCGCGACCGCCGCGAAGGTGAAGGACGGCACGATCACCTCGTCGCCCGGCCCCACACCGGCGGCGAGCAGCCCCAGGAGCTGCCCGCTCGTCCCGGAATTGACCGCGACGGTGGTGCGCCCCTCCACGAACCGGGTCGCGAACTCGCGCTCGAACGCCGCCACCTCGGGGCCCTGCGCGAGCATCCCGCTGCGGAGCACCCGTTCGACGGCTGTCACCTCGTCGTCGCCGATGAGCGGCGCGGCGGCCGGGATGAAGTCCTTCTGCATGGAGATGCCCTTCGTCGGGAACGGCTCGTCGAGAGCCGGATCGGAGGTGGAGGCAGGAATCGAACCTGCGTACACGGTCTTGCGGACCGCGACCTGGCCACTCGGTCACTCCACCGGGTCAGGTGTCCTCACGCGCCGGGCGGCGAGTACCCCTGCAGGAAGCGGCCGAAGCGCTGCACCGCATCGACCAGGGTCTCCGTCTCGGGCAGGAAGGCGATGCGCACGTGGTCGGTGTCGGCGCCGTTGAAGGCGCGACCGTGCACGAGGAGGATGCGTTCCGCATCGAGGAAGTCGAGGACCAGGCGCTCGTCGTCACGGATGCCGTACACCTCAGGGTCGAGGCGGGGGAAGAGGTAGAGCCCCCCGCCCGCCTCGTGAACGTCGACGCCGGGGATCGCGCGGAGCGCCGCCGTGGCGGCGTCGCGTTGCGCCGTCAGCCGCCCGTCCGCCGAGACGAGCGCATCGAGCGACGTGTCGTGCTCCAGAGCCGCCGTGATCGCATGCTGCGCGGGCACGGACGCGCACATCCGCATCGACGCGAGCAGCCGCAGACCGGAGAGGAACGGATCGTCCGCAGCGAACCCGGTCGTCACCGCCCAGGCGGCCCGGTACCCGGCGACGCGATGGGTCTTGGACAGTCCGGCGAAGGTGACGCAGGGCACATCGGGGGCGACCTGGGCAGTGGAGACGTGCGTGAATCCGGGGTACACGACCCGGTCGTAGATCTCGTCCGAGAGCAGCAGCAGACCGTGGCGACGGGCCAGCTCCGCGATGCCCTCCAGCGTCTCCCTGGGGTACACGGCGCCGGTCGGGTTGTTCGGATTGATGACGACGACAGCGACGGTCCGGGGGCCGATCGCAGCCGCCATGGCGTCGAGGTCCGGAATCCACCCTGCCTCCTCCACACAGGGGTAATGCACGGGCTCACCCCCGGCGAGGACGGTCGATGCGGTCCACAGCGGATAGTCGGGACTCGGGATCAGGACTTCGTCGCCCGGCTCCAGCAGTGCCTGCAGCGTGAGGCCCACCAGCTCGGACACGCCGTTGCCGACGGTCACCGCCTCGATTCCGAGGGACCGGAACCCTGCCCGCCGCGCGTAGTGCGCGCGGATCGCCTCCCTCGTCTCCGGCAGCCCCGGGGATTCCGAGTATCCGTGGGCATGCGGGAGCGCCTCGCGGAGAGCTTCCACGATCACCGGCGGCGCCTCGAACCCGAACGGCGCCGGGTTGCCGATGTTCAGGCGCAGGATCCGTTCTCCGCGGGACTCCAGCTCGGCGGCACGCGCGGCGACCGGGCCCCGCAGGTCGTAGAGCACGCCGTCGAGACGCGAGGATCGCCCGACCCGGAACGCGGTCCCGGCATCTCCGGTCGTCATCCGTCCCCCTCGGCCGGTGCCGGGCCGGAGGCGGCGGCCACGTCGTCGGCCAGGCGTCGCAGGTCGGCGTCATCGAGGTCGTGCACGGTCAGCCGCAGATGGCGTCCACTGGCGGATTCGTCCTCCAGCGCGAACTCCGACCCTGGTCGCACGAGCCATCCGCGGTGCGCGAGCCGCGCGGCGACGACCCCCGCATCCTCGCGGACGTCGACCCACACGTTCAACCCGCTCTCCGCAGCGACGTCCAGCCCTCGAGCGGACGCGAGCGCGGCGAAGGACCTGTTGCGCGCGGCGTACCGGGCGCCTGCCTCCGCGACCAGCCGGTGCACTCCCTCGTCGCGCAGCATCGTCGCCGCGAGCTGCTGCATGACATGGCTCACCCACATGGTGCCGGGACTGAGCCGAAGGGCAAGGCGCTCAGCGGTGACCGGATCGGACGCCGTGAGGGCCAACCGCATGTCAGGGCCGAGGAACTTGGAGACCGACCGCACCAGCGCCCAGCGCTCCTGGGCCGGCCCGATGATGGTGGCGTACGGGGTCGGGGAGAGCAGCGAGAAGTGGTCGTCCTCGATCACCAGCACGTGGGGGTGCGGAGCGAGCACCTCGCGGAGCTCCTCGGCGCGGGAGGGAGTGATGCTGGCCCCGGTGGGGTTGTGGGCGCGAGGCGTGCAGACGATCGCGCGCACGCCGCTCTCCAGGGCCTCACGGACGCCCTCCACCGTCATCCCCTCCTCGTCGACCGGTATCGCGACCGGGGTGTAGCCGGCCAACCGCGCGGTCTGGATGCTGGACAGGAAGCACGGATCCTCCAGGCCCACCCGGTCGCCGTGCACGAGCGTCTGGGCGAGCAGGCGCTCCACCGCGTCGACCGCGCCCGCGGTGACCGAGAGCCGGAAGGGACGAGGCTGATCCTCCGCGATCCATCGTGTCGCCCACTCGGCGAGCTCGGCATCGATGACGGATTCGCCGTAAAGGACGGGATGGGGACGCACGGTCGCGAGAGCGGCGACGAGGTCGGGGAGCAAGGCGGCCTGCGGGTTGCCGTTGGCGATGTCGCGGAGTGCCGTTCCGGGCGTGAAGCCCTCATCCGGCGTGGCTGCAGGGCCGAGCACGGTCGTCCCGGTGCGCCCGCCGGTGGTCGCGATGCGGGCGGTGACGAGTGCGCGATAGGCGGCGAGCACGGTGTTGCGATTCACGCCCAGCCTCTCGGCGAGAGTGCGGACCGGCGGCAGACGGTCTCCGGCGACGAGCGTCCCCCGCTCGACGAGGTCGCGCACGCTCTCGGAGATCTCCGCGGCGGTGACACCGCTGATCGCATCGGTCTCGCCGTCTCTGCTCTCCGCCGTGCCCATGACTCGACGGTAGGGGAGATTTTGACCTATGTCAAAATCTCCCCTACCGCTCAGGGACGGTCGTCGACCTCCACGCCGTCCTCGATCTCCTCCGGCTCCAGATCGGTCACGTCGACCTCCGGCGCGTCGCCGTCGCCGTTGTTCGCGGTCGGGGGCTCCCCGTGGAATCCGGTCGTCTCGTCCTGTCGCGGATCGGTCATGCTGCCTCCTCGGTCGATGGGGTTCCATGATCTCCGCACCGTCCGGCGGCGGCGAGCACCTTGACAATGCCGGCTCCTCCCGCTCCCTGCGCACGCAGGCGGAGTCCAGGGAAGGGCGATACCGTGCAGAGGCGACGTCCGCTCCGATGGACCCGCTCTCCGCACGATCACCGCGATCCCCCGACAGAGGACACGATGACCCCCGGCACCCTGCCCCTCGCCGCTTCCGCCCCCGGCTACGACGGCTTCATCGGCTGGGTGCTCAGCCTCATCGAGACCCTCGGCGAGGTCGGTGTCGGTCTCGCGGTGCTCATCGAGACGTTCGTCCCCCCGATCCCGTCCGAGGCGATCCTGCCCGCGGCGGGCTTCCTCGCCTACGACGGCCGGATGAACGCCTGGGGCGCCTGGGCCGCAGCCACCATCGGCGGGCTCGCCGGTGCGTGGCTCTGGTACGCGCTCGGCGCCGCGGTCGGCTGGGACCGCACCCGGCGCATCGTCGGACGCATCCCACTCCTCGACCACGACGACTTCGACAAGGCGGAGGCGTTCTTCGCGCGCTGGGGCGGCGGCGCGGTGCTGTTCGGCCGCTGCGTGCCTCTCGTGCGCTCCTTCATCTCGATCCCGGCAGGGATCGAGCGCATGGCCCTGTGGAAGTTCACGATGTACACCCTGGTCGGCTCGGCGGTCTGGAACGGCATCTGGATCGGCCTCGGCTTCGCCTTCGGCCCCGCCATCCGGCCGATCCTCGAGCAGTGGAGCGGCGTGATCTCCGACGTGGTGGTCGGCCTGCTCATCCTGCTGCTCCTGGTGTTCATTGCGCTGCGCATCCGCCGCCGCGTGCGGGAAGCCGCGGCACGGCGCGCCGAGGACAACGGGTCCGCCTGAGATACGGCCACCCGATGTCGGCGGGCCGGGGCACGATGGAGGCATGACGGACGGCTACGACCCCGGGTTCCTCGGCATCCCGCTCCCGCTCCCCGTGCCTCCGATGGCGGTGCGCACCCTGCCGGCTCCGCGGTTCACGGTGCTGCTGGACCCGGAGCGGCGGCTCGCCGCGGTGACGGCCGTCACCATCGACGGCGCCCGCCTGCGGGACCTCCCCCGGACAGGTGAGTGGCGCCTCGATCCCCGGGTACCGGCGGAGGAGCAGGCGGGGCCCGCCGTGTACGCCCGGAACGACCTCGACCGCGGGCATCTCGTGCGCCGCCGCGATCCGGGCTGGGGCGATCTCGCCGACGCCCGCGCGGCCATGGAGGCGACCTTCACGTACCCCAACGCCGCCCCGCAGGCCGCCGTGTTCAACCAGTCGAAAGACCTCTGGCTCGGACTGGAGGATCACGTGCTCGCGTATGCGGAGACCACCGCGCAGCGCCTCACGGTGTTCACCGCCCCCGTGCTCGACGACACCGACCCCCCGTACCGCGGCATCCGTGTCCCCCTCCGGTACTGGAAGATCGCGGCCTGGAATGCCGAGGGCCGACTCGCCGCCGCCGCGTTCCTCCTCGATCAGACCGAACTCGTCGACACCCGGGAGGGTGCCCTCGCCGTCGCGTCGCTCGGAGCCTTCCGCACGTTCCAGGTGCCGGTCTCCGAGATCACCGCCCTCACCGGAGTCGACCTCGGCCCGCTGCCCGACGCCGACGTCCTCCCCCGACGCGGGATCCGCGAGACCGGATGGCGCCCGCTGCACACGGCCGACGACATCGTCGTGTGACAGCGGGCGCTCCGCATCACTCGCCGGCGCGCGCGACCTCCAGCGAGGGGTAGTCGATGTAGCCCTCGGCGGTCGAACCGTAGAACAGCTCCGGGCGCGGTTCGTTCAGCTCGGCCCCGGTCCGCCAGCGCTCCACGAGGTCGGGGTTGGCGATGACGGGACGCCCGGCCGCGACCGCGTCCGCCCAGTCCTCGGCCACCAGCTCCTCGGCCGTCGCACGGGTGGTCTCGACGCCGAAGCCGGTGTTGACGATGAGCGGAGCGCCCGCCGCCCGGCGGATGGCCTGGACGAGCTCTCCGGCGGGCTCGGGGTGCAGCACATCGACGAAGGCCAGCCCCAGAGGCGCGAGCCCTTCGGCGAGCGCGGTGTAGGTCGCGAGCACGTCGGCGGCGTCGTCCTCGATGACGCCCTGGATGCCGTGGGCCGGCGAGAGGCGGATCCCGGTGCGGTCGGCACCCACGGCTGCCGCGACCGCCGAGGTCACCTCGACCGCGAAGCGCGCACGGTTCTCCGGCGAGCCGCCGTACTGGTCGTCGCGGACGTTGGACACGGGAGACAGGAACTCGTGGACGAGGTAGCCGTTGGCGCCGTGCACCTCGACGCCGTCGAAGCCGGCCGCGATCGCGTTGCGCGCAGCCTGGACGAACTGCTCGACGACCACCGGGATCTCGTCGAGGGTGAGGGCGTGCGCGACGGGCAGGTCGGCCTTGCCCTTGAGGGTGCGCGTCTGCCCTGGTGCCGCCAGGGCGCTCGGCGCGACGACGCGGGGCTCGCCCGAGATGTCCGGGTGCCCGACACGACCGCCGTGCATGAGCTGCATGACGATGGTGCCGCCCTCGGCGTGCACGGCGTCGGCCACACGACGCCATCCGTCGATCTGCGCGGAGGTCACGATTCCCGGCTGCCCGGGGTACGACTTGCCCTCGAGGACGGGCCAGACGCCCTCGGAGATGATGAGCCCCTGTCCCGCGCGCTGACGGTAGTACTCCTCGATGATCGCGGTCGGCACGCCGTCGGCGTCCGCACGCGTGCGGGTGAGCGGCGCCATGACGACGCGGTTGGACAGGTGCAGCGAGCCGAAGTCGGCGGAGTCGTAGAGAGTCACAGAGGGACCAAGGACGCGGCCGGCCGCTGTATTCCCGTGAATCGACCAGGTGTTCCGGTGTATCAACCGCCCAGATCGGCGACGAGGTTCGCGAAGTGGTCGAGGTCGGCGGCCGTCCAGCCGCGCAGGCGCTCGCCGATGCGCCCCTCGTACCGGGAGCGGGCGAGAGCGACGCGCTCCTCGGCCAGCGGGGTCGCCACCAGGACTCGGGCGCGGCGGTCTTCCGGATCCGGGATGCTCTCGACGAGCCCGAGCTGCTCGAGCTGGCGCACCTGTCGGCTCACGGCGGACTTGTCCGTCTGCAGGCGCTCGATGAGGGCTCCCGCCGAGGTCGCCCGTCCGGCGAGGATCGAGGTCAGGACCTGGTACCCGAGCGGCTGGAGGTCCGGATGCACGGTGGCGGCAGCCTCGCGCCACCCGACGCGGATGCGGGCGAACAGACGGCCGAGCTCATGCTCGACGCGGGCGACCGCCTGGTCGAGATCGTCGAGGGGAGCGTCGTCGGCAGGATCGTCGGACGAGGCGCTCATATCGCCAGTGTACGGCGAAGCCCCGCGACCGCAGGCGGTCGCGGGGCTTCGCTCAGACCTCGGCGAGGAGCCGGAACACCTTGGACGCGGCGTCGATCTCGGCGGGCGTGAGCTCGTCGATCACGGCGCGGAGCCGGGTGCCGTACTCTCGCCGGACCTCGGTGAGAGCGGTGCACGCGGCGGGCGTCGCGGTGAGCACCCGGAGCCGGCCGTCGCGCTCGTCCGGCACGGAGGCGATCAGACCCAGGTCCTCCAGCATCCGCACCTGGCGACTGACGACGGACTTGTCCATCTCGAACCGCTCGGCGAGCTCGTGCGCACTGGCCGAGCCCGCCCGGTCGATGAACGTGAGCAGCTTGTACCCCGCCACCTGCAGCTCCGGGTGGACCCGGGACGCCGATTCCTTCCACAGCGACCGGGTCCGCGCGAAGATGAGGTTGAGATGCGCCTGGAGGTCGCTGAGGGCGGTGTCGACGTCGGGGGTGCCGACCGCCTCGGACGCGATCATGTCAGCGCTCCTGCTTCCGATCGTCGCGCTCGAGCACGCTCACCGACCCGGTGGTGGTCGCTGGTCCGGCCTGCCCGGTGCGGATCGTCCCCGTCGAGAGGTTGGCGCCGACCTCGGCCTCGGAGACCTCGATGACGGACTCCTCGGCCTGCTCGCGCAGCTGCTCCGCGGCGTTCTTGGTGGACAGCGGCTTGTTCTTGATGAACGCGATCGCGATGATCGCGATCACGGCCAGCGGGATGGCGAGGATGAACGCGTCCGCGATGCCGTGCCCGTAGGCGCTCTCGACGATCGTGCGGATCGTGTCGGGCAGCTCGCCCACCTTCGGCACGTCTCCGGAGCCCAGGCGCTCCAGGGCACTGATCTCGTCGGGCGTGGTCGGGACGAAGCCCTTCAGGCCGTCCTTCATGAAGTCGGCCACGCTCGTCGACAGCAGCGATCCCATGACGGTCACGCCGATGGTGCCGGCGATCGTGCGGAAGAAGTTGACGTTCGACGAGGCCGCGCCCAGCTGCTGCGGAGCCGTGTCGTTCTGCACGATGAGAGTCAGGTTCTGCATGACCATGCCGAGGCCGGCGCCGAGGACGAACATGTACACGGCCACCAGGGTGAACGGAGTGTCGTAGCGGAGGGTCGCCATCAGGCTCACGCCGATGGTGGCGAGGATCGAGCCGGTGACCATCCAGCCCTTCCACTTGCCGAACCGGCTGACGAGCTGTCCGATGATGATCGACGCGCCCATCTGACCGATGATCATGGGGATGGTCATCAGGCCCGACTCGGTCGGCGTGGCGCCACGGGCGAGCTGGAAGTACTGCGCGAGGAAGACCGAGGTCGCGAACATCGAGACGCCGATCGCGATCGAGGCGATGACCGACAGCGTGAAGGTGCGGTTGCGGAACAGCGACATCGGGACGATGGGTTCCTTGACGAAGAACTCCACGGCGACGAAGGCGGCGATGGCGACGCCCGCGGTGACGGCGAGCGCGATGCTGGTCCCCGAGTCCCAATCGAACTGGTTGCCGCCCATGGAGACCCAGATCAGAAGGGTCGAGACGCCGACGGCGAGCAGGACGATGCCGAAGTAGTCGATGGACACCTTGGTGCCGCGCTGCGGCTTGGGCAGGTGCAGGGTGAACTGCAGCAGCACCAGGGCGACGATCGCGAACGGGACGCCGACGAAGAAGTTGGCGCGCCAGCCCCAGGCGTCGGTGATGACGCCGCCGAGCAGCGGGCCGCCGATCGTGCCGAGGGCCATGATGCCGCCGACGACGCCCATGTACTTGCCACGCTCGCGCGGGGAGATGATGAGGGCCACGGCGATCATGACGAGCGACATGAGGCCGCCGACGCCGATGCCCTGCACGACGCGGACCGCGATGAGCATGTTCGTGTCGGTGGAGAAGCCGGCGATGACGGTGCCGACCGTGAAGAGGATGAGTGAGATCTGGATGAGGACCTTGCGGTCGACGAGGTCGGCGAGCTTGCCCCAGATCGGCGTCGAGACGGCGGTGGCGAGAAGGCTCGCGGTGATGACCCAGGTGTACTGCGACTGGGTGCCGCCGAGGTCGGCGATGATGACGGGCATCGAGGTCGAGACGACCGTGCCGGAGAGCACGGCGACGAACATGCCGACGATGAGGCCGGAGATCGCGGTGAAGACCTCGCGGGCCGAGCGCGCGGTCTCGGAAGAGGATGAGGTGTGTGTCACGGGGGAATGCTCCTGCATAGAAAGTTGATCGAGATCAACCATACGCCGATAGTTGCGGTTTCGCAACTATCGGCTCGTACCGCACCCGCGGGATGCGGTCAAGGACATCGCCGCAGTGGAGGGACCGGACGACGCTGACCCCATGACCAGCGCAGCCCCCTCCCGCCTCGACCGGCGTCTGCTGCTGTCAGGCTTACTGTTCGGCTGCGGGATCGCCGCCTCGATGATCGACCTCTTCGTCTTCCACCTCGTGCTGCACTGGCATCACTTCTACGACCTGTCGACCTCCGACGTCGCCCTCGTCTCCGACGGGTTCTTCCACGCGTTCGGCTGGTTCCTCACGATCCTGGGCGCCTTCCTCCTCGCCGACGTCCGCCGCCGTGGCCCCCTGCGCTGGACGCGATGGACGGGCGCGGTGATCGCCGGGGTCGGGTTCTTCCAGCTCTTCGACGGCGTCGTCGACCACAAGCTCCTCGGGATCCACCAGATCCGCTACGGCGTCGACCTCGTGCTCTACGACACCGTCTGGATCGTGTCGGCCGTCGTGCTGCTCGCTGCCGGAGCCCTCACGGTGTGGCGGACCCGACCGGCCCCGAGGGGGTGACAGCCGTGCACGAAGGGCACGACGGGCACGACGACCCGCCCCGACTTCCGGGCCTCGATGCGGACGCGACGGGCGGGGGCATCGACGTCCTCCCCTTCCTCGCCCTCGTCCTCCTCCTCGGCGCCGCCGTGCTGTATCTCGTCGCGCTGCGGCGTGCCCGAGACCGCAGTCCCTGGCCGCGGCCACGGACGGCCGCCTGGATGAGCGGTCTGCTGTGCGCCGCGGTCGGCACCGTCGGACCGTTCGCCGCCCTGGCCCACAGCAGCTTCCCGGTGCACATGGCCGGCCATGTCCTCGTGGGCATGCTGGCCCCGCTCCTCCTGGTGCTCGGGCGTCCGGTCTCCCTGGCCCTCCGCGCCCTTCCCGTCGCCGAGGCCCGAGCGCTCTCCCGGGTGCTGCGCAGCGCCCCGATCCGGGTGCTCACGCATCCGGTAGTCGCGGGCACCCTCAACATCGGCGGGTTGTGGCTCCTCTACGCCACGCCGCTGTTCCCCCTCATGCACGCCTCACCGTGGCTCCATGCTGCGGTGCACCTGCACGTCCTGCTGACGGGGTATCTGTTCACCGCGAGCATCCTCGGCCTCGATCCCGATCCGCATCGAGCCTCCGTTACCGTACGGGCGTCCGTCCTCATCGTCTTCATCGCCGCGCACTCGATCCTCGCCAAATGGCTGTGGGCACACCCTCCGGTGGGCGTCGACCCCGGGGACGCGCGGATCGGAGCGGAGCTGATGTTCTACGCGGGTGACGCCGTCGACGTGCTGCTCATCGTGCTGCTGCTCCGGCAGTGGTACGTCGCGACACGACCGCGCGAGTCGGCTCAGCCGCAGAAGGAGGAGAGCCCGTCGTGGAGGCGCTCGATCGCCTCGACCGTCTCCGGGGCCTGAAGGTCGGTCATGCCGCCGAGCTGATCGGCGCCGGAGCGGATGAGGTCGCCGAGCTGCCCGTCCATCCCGTCCGCGACGCCGTCGAGGGTGGCGACGAGGTCGTCGCGTGCGGCATCGAGCTGCTCCGCGGATGCGTCGCCCTGGCTCAGCAGCTCCTGATACTGCGCGTACGCGTCATCGAGGGTCCCGCACGTCTCCGCGACCGGAACTCCGAACGCGTCTCCCGCGGCCTGGGTGACCTGCGCACACCCGGCGAGGAGACCGACGGCGAGCAGCAGAGGGACGAGAGCGATGCGGCGCATGACCCGAGAGTAGCCGCGCCACCTGGGGCGCGGCTGACCCTCGGGCGGTGCGGCGGTCAGCCGCCGGACGGGTTCTCGAGGGGCTTGCCCTCGTCGTCCGTCGTCTCGCGCTCGAGCACGTCGTCGGTGCTCTCGCCGCTGTCGTCGGGAGCGCCGCCGGAGGCCGTGTCGGCTTCCTCGTCGGCGCCGGGGGTGCCCTGCGTGTTCTGGGGGTCGCTCATGCTCTCCTCCTCTGTTCGGTCCGACGACCGTATGCGCGGCGGCGAGGAATGACGCAGGGGGTTGACCGGACGAATGGCGACGGCCACACTGCCGGCGCCGGGACGCGTCACCCCTGCGCCCAGAGCCGTTCGATCGGGACCGCCCGCCCGAGGATGCGCTCGGCCGCACGATGCCCGGAGAACAGGGCCGCGGGCACGGTGGCCGGATCATCGGTCCACGTGGCCTCGCCCGCGAGGTGCAGTACGCCGCCGACCGGGGTGGCGAGGTCGTCGTGATCCGTGGTGGTCGATCCCACCGTCATGTACGCGTACGAGCCGTGCGCGAACGGATCGTCCTGCCAGGCCGTGCGGCGCATTCCGATCGGATCGGGGATCTCGTCGCCGTAGAGCCGGCGGAGCTGCGCCATGATCGAGGCCTGCACCTGCTCGTCACTCCAGTCCCGCGTGGCCGCCGCGGCGGGCCCGGCGGCGAAGGTGAGCAGGAGCGGCTCGTCGTGCAGCGTCGTGAGGTCGTACCAGGAGTGCCACCACCGCGCCTCGGGGCCCTGCTGCCGGAGGGCGTACACCCCGTCTTCCCAGAACCGCGTCGGGAACCGCAGGAAGACCTTCTCGAAGGCGTTCATGCGCAGCCGCCCCAGCGCCTCGGCGTTCACCGGCGGCAGCGGGGGGACGATCTCCATGGTCCCGGCCTGCAGCACGCCGACGGGAACCGTGATGACGGTCGTGTCCCCGGAGAAGTCGCCGTGCGAGGTCCGCACCCAGACGCCGTCGTCGCTCCAGTCGACACGGGTGACGAGGTGTTCCAGCCGGATGTCGAGGCCGGCGGCCAGGCGCTCCGGGAGCACGCCGTACCCGTCGGGGAACACGACCTCCTCGCCCTCGATCGCGTCGTCGTCGAGGCCGTGCGCGGCGAGGTCCTCGATCCACGTCCCGTACTGCTCCTCGGCGCGATGCTCCAGGTACTCCCGCACCCGCTGCGTACGCTCGGCGCTCCATTCCTGGCGGGAGAGGGCCTCGTCCGTGACGTCGCGGTAGGAGGCTGTGGGGCGGGAGGCGGCGATGACCTCCGGGAGCACGGCGTCCACCGCGTGGACATCGGCGGCGAAGGCGCGTGTCTCCTCGGCGGAGAGCGGGCGCCCGTCGGGGCCGTGATAGGCGATCGGCCGGCTGTCCACCTGGAAACCGCCGACGGTGAACTCCACGGTCCGCATGCCGAAGGCCTCGGCAGCCGCCGCTACCGGGCTGCCGTCGACGCCGTGGATCCACGAGGCGCCGAGATCGACGACGCCGTCGGTCCGATCCGTGTGCACCCGGCCGCCGATCCGGTCGCGCGCTTCGAGCACCACGACCGTCCGCCCGGCATCCTGCAGCAGCCGCGCCGCCGTCAATCCCGCCACGCCCGCGCCCACGATCACCGTGTCGACCTGCTCCATGCGCCCCTCCTCGCAGCCCCTCCGCGCGGAGCCGTGCCCCGACGATAGCCCAGCCCCGGCACCCACCGACAGGGCAGCGGAGCCCGACGACCCGCTCCCGACGCCGGGCTCAGGCGGCGTGCTGGATGAGTCCGAGCAGGGTGCCGTCCGGGTCGAAGAACTTCAGGAAGAGGGCGAAGCCGCCGTCGTCGAAGCTCTCCACGTCGACGCCCTCTGCCGCGAACCGCTCGGCGAGCGCGTGGATCTCGGTCGTGCGCAGGAAGAAGACCGGCCGCTCCTCCCCCGACACCGTCAGCTTCATCGGCGAGTGCCCCGGCGCCTGCCAGAGCATGAGATCCGGACCGCCCTCGGCCCGGAGCATGGCGCTCGACCCGTAGTCGGTGAGGACGCGGAAGCCGAGCAGACGCTCGTACCACGCGCTGGACGCCGCGAGGTCGGTGACGGGAAGCTGGATGTGATCGAGTCCGGCGAGGACGGATGCCATGTGGAAAACCCTCCGTGGTCGTGTCCGCCCACCGTAGCGCCACCCACCGACCACACCGCGGGACGGATGACAACCCCCTTGGGTGCCGCACGCGGCACAGCGCACCCTGGGGCCATGAGCCACCACCCCGATGACATCAAGCAGCCCCTGGACCACCTGCCCCCGGCGGACGAGCGGGACAAGGCCGTCGAGATCGACGAGCCGCACTATCCGACGTCGGGCGCGCCGGCCGACAGCCAGGACGTGACGCCGGAGACCGCGGCCGAGCCGGACAAGCCGAACCGCCACGGCGTCGACAAGCTTCCGCCGACCTCGCGCTGACCGTTCCGTCCGTTCCTCAAGTATTGTTGAGGTCTACGAAGGGCGGCGGATGGAACCGGACGATCTCCTCCCGATCGGGGAGGTCACCCGACGCACAGGCGTCGCGCCCTCCGCGCTGCACTTCTACGAGCAGCTGGGCCTCATCGCGTCGACGCGCACGCCCGGCAATCAGCGGCGCTATCGCCGCCACATGCTGCGGCGGATCTCGATCATCGTCGTGGCCAAGCGCATCGGCATCCCGCTCAGCGAAGTCCAGGAGCTCTTCCAGACCCTGCCCGTCGACGCCCCGCCCTCGCACGGCGACTGGCGCCGCGTGGCCAAGCGCTGGCGCGCCGAGCTCGAGGAGCGGCGCACCCAGCTCGAGCACCTGCAGCGCGAGCTCGCGGGCTGCATCGGCTGCGGCTGCCTGTCTCTGAAGGCCTGCCGCCTGCTGAATCCGGAGGACGCCCTCGGCGAGAACGGCCCCGGTCCCCGCCGCATCTGAGGCCGGGGACGTCCGCCACGGACCTGCTGGACGAAAGTGGAGTGTTGCGGAGTCGGGATCGGTGAGAGTGTGGAGACATCCCCACCAGCGATCAGCGTGGTTGCGCCTCTTGGCAACGGGTTCCTGTGGAGATGGAACGAAGGATCCATCCAATGGGCAAGTTCATCTATGAGGGCGGTCCGAAGATCGAGATCGAGGACCGCGCTCTCACACATATCCAGCTCGTCATGACGACGAAGCTCCGGCGCGGCGAGCCGATGCCGTTCTCGTGGAAGGAAGACGCCTCCGTCGGGGGCGGTCGGACGACGGTCTGGGTGCACGCGCACTCGAACATCGTGTTCAAGTTCTTCGGCAGCCGGCCTCCGGCCATCAACCGGCGGTGGGTGGACGCGCTGGCGTTCACCGCGAACACGCCGAACGGCCTGTACCTGGTGCCGGAGCCCACGGAGACGAGCAGCGCCTCACGGCAGCTCGCGGATCTCGCCGTCTGACACCGGCACCGCCGATACGGAGGGCGCAGGCCCGAGGACTCAATCCTCGAGGTCGGCGTCCTCGGTATTCGCTTTCTCCGCCTCCTCCTGGGCCGTCTCCGCTTCCTTCTCGGCGCGCTCCTGAGCCTTCTCGGCCTTCTTCTGCGCGTCCTCCTCGGCCTTCCGCTGCTCGTCGGCGGCCTTCTGCGCGGCCTTCTGAGCGGCCTCCTGCGCCTTCTCCGCCTTCGTGTCGTCCGGTGCCGCGGGCGCCGGTTCCGGTGCAGGGGCCTCGACCGGCGTGTCCACCTCTTCCGGCACGGTCGCGGGCACCACGACCGCCGGCGTCGGAGACGAGCGAGGGGTCGGCTCGGTGTCGACAGGCGTCACCACAGGGTTCGGGTTGAGCGCCCCTGCCGCCCAGAGCGTTCCGGCGACCGTGAGGGCGACCGCGACCGCCACGGCTCCGGTCAGGAGTCCGCGGCGTCGCCGGGTCCGCTGCAGGCGAGGAGTCCGGGGGCGGAGCATCCCGACCTCGGGAGACGGAGGAGTGGGCAGCACGAGGGTCCGTGTCGGAGCGGACGGTCCGGCCGCCTCCCGCTCCGCGAGCGCTGCGGCGGCGATCGCAGCCGGAAGCGGGGGCCGCGGCGGAATCGAGGGGTGGTGCGCGAGGGCGGACACCGCCGCGAAGACGCCGGCGGCGGTCGGCCGGTCCTCCGGATCCGTCGCTGTCATCCGCTGCAGCAGCGCGGACCACGCCGGGCCCACGGATTCCGGGATGACCGGCGCTTCGATCAAGCGGGCCAGGGTGGCACCGATCCCCTCCGCCTCGGCGAAGGCGCGCTCTCCGGTGAGCGCTTCGCGCAGGACCAGCCCCAGCGCGTAGATGTCGGCGGGCGGCGCGGGCGCGGCGCCGTTCAACTGCTCCGGCGCCAGGTATGCCGCGGTGCCGATCACGGTTCCGGGAGACGTCAGCCGGGCCGCGTCGACGAGCACCGAGATCCCGAAGTCGGCGAGCTTGGCACCCGACCGGCTGCCGGTGAGAGAGCGCCCGGTGAGCAGGACGTTGGAGGGTTTGATGTCGCGGTGGACGATCCCTGCGCCGTGCACGACATGGAGGGCCTCTGCCAGATCGGCCGCGAGCGCCGCCACCTCGTCCGAGGGCAGCGGCCCCTGGGCGATCCGCTCTGCGAGTGTCGGCCCGTCGACGAACTCCATGACCAGGTACTCGGCCCGCCCCGGATGCAGCTGCGCGTCATACAGCGTGACCAGAGCCGGATGATTCAGGGAAGCGAGCACGGTCATCTCGCCGCGGGCGCGCTCGGAGGCGGCGCCCTGCTCGGTCTCCGCGCGGAGCATCTTGATGGCGACCGTGCGCCCGAGGAGCGAGTCCTCCGCGCGGTACACGCGCGCCATCCCGCCCTGCCCGACGCACTCCCGGAGGTGGTAGCGACCATCGAGCAGCGCCTCCGTGGGAAGCGAGTCATCCGTCATCGTCGAATCCTCCTGCCACGGCGTCGGGAGCGGCGCGGCGAGACCCCACTGTAGAAGCGCGGTCAGCAGCCGTCTCGGGCCTTGACAGCGGGGCGGTCGATCGGGAGGTCCTCGTCCGCGGGAGAATGGGACATATGCCCGCGCGTTCCCCCCAGCGACTGCTCCTCTCCGTCCGCCGGCTGCTGCACACCGATCCGTCCACCGTCGCCCACACCGAGGCGATGCCGGTGATCGACGAGCACACCGTCCCACGGGTCCTCGATCTGGCGACGCGCATCGGGGAGTCGATGTTCGCGGTCGGCGCCTCTGCGCACGAGGTCACGCTCGCGATCACCCGCGTCTGCGAGGCGTACGGCCTCAAGGGCGTCCAGGTCGACGTGACCTACAACTCGATCACGGTGTCCTTCCACCTCAGCGGGGAGGTCTGGCCGGAGACGCTCGTCCGCGTGGTCCGCGTCGCCGCCCCCGATCACGCGAAGCTGCAGCGCGTGCAGGCGCTCGTGGCCGACATCGACAGCGGCCTGGACCTGGAGGCCGCGCGCACCGCGTTCCGGGTCATCCGCCGCGTGCCGTTCCGCTATCAGCAGCCGGTGGTCATCGTCGCACGGGCGCTCCTCGCGGTCGGAGTGAGCATCATGCTCGGGGCCTCCCCGCTCATCGTGGGTCTCACGTTCGTCGCGGCGTTGGGGGCGGCGCTCACCCAGGCGGGCCTGGCCCGGCTGCGGGTACCGCTGTTCTTCAGCCAGATCGCGGGAGGCCTCGTCACCACGGTCGTCGCGGTCGCCGTCTCGGCGCTCGGCAGCGCGGGGATCGAACCGTTCGTCGGCATCCGCCCCTCGATCATCGTCGCCTCGGGAATCGTGCTCATGCTCGCGGGGCTCACGGTGGTGGGCGCCGCGCAGGACGCCATCGACGGCTTCGCGCTCACGGCCGGCGGCCGCATCCTCGACCTGACGATGCAGACGCTCGGGGTGGTCATCGGCATCCTCGTCGGCCTGGAGCTCGGCGGCGTGCTCGGCTTCACGATGGAGCTGCCGGACGATCCCGCACCCTTCGGCCCGCTGCTCAATCAGTTCGTCGGGGCCATCATCATCGCGGTCGCCGTGGCCGTGTTCAACGGCGCGGGCATCCGCATCATCCTCGTCAGCGCCCTGCTGAGCGCCGTCACCCTCGCCGGGTACGCCGGCACCATCGCCCTCCAGCTCCACCCGGCCGCGGCGAGCGCGGTCGGAGCGCTGCTGGCGAGCTTCGTCGGCATGCTCATCGCGCACAACCTGCACGTGCCCTCGGTCGCGGTGACGACCGCCGCGATCGTCCCGCTCGTGCCCGGTGTCGCGGTGTTCCAGGGTCTCCTCGAGGTCGTGCACGCAGCGGGAACCTCCACCGGGATGCTCACCGTCGGCGGATCGCTGATCGACGCCGCCGTGATCGGCATCGCGCTCGCCTCCGGCGCCTCCCTCGGCCTCTACCTCGGAACGCCGGTGCGAGCGACCCTCGCCGGCGTCGCGAAGACCAGGGCGCGCGTGCGCCGCTGACCCGACGGCGTCATCCCGCCGAGGAGTCGGCGGCGAGGTCGAGCACCCACGCGTTGACCGTGAGCTCGGCCCCACGGAACTGCTCCGTGAGGGTTCCCTGACGGGTGAATCCGCCCCGCTGACACACCGCGTTCGACGCCGGGTTGTCGACCGCGGGGAACGCGAGCAGCGAACGCCCGTCCCCTGCGCGATCGCGGAGGACATCGATGAGCAGCGCCAGAGCCCGGGCGGCCACTCGCCGGCCCTGCGCAGCGGGCAGCACGAACCAGCCGGTCTCCCACGCGGGCTCGTCCTGCCACGCGATCCGCCACGCGCCGATGGAACCGAGAGGCCGCCCGGCGTCGTCGACGATCACGAACATCAGGGCCTCGTCCTCCGCGACGAGGCCCAGATACCGCTCGTGACGCGCCTGCACCTCCGCCGCACTCTCCGGCCCGTTGAGGTGCACCGTCATCTCCGGGGCGTTCGCCGCCTGCAGGAGAGGGAGATCGGCGGCCGACCAGGGCCGGAGGCTCACGGTGTCCACGCTCGCAGCATGTCACGCCCCACCGACACCCGACACGACGATGCGCCCGCCGCGGACGGATCCACAGCGAGCGCATCGGTCGGGGGTCAGTGGCCGCCGAGGTCCTTGACCAGCTCGGCCTCGTCCTCCTTCGACAGCGAGGTCTGCACGACGGTGCCGTTGTACGGGGCCAGCGCCTCGGCGAACTTGTCCTCGGTGATCTTGAGCGCGTAGATGACGACGGCGGACTTGCCGGCCGTCACGGTGGCCTTCACGCGGTCGCGGAACTCGGCGTCGATGCCCGTCTTGTCGAGACCGGAGAACAGGGCCCCGAGGAGGCCGCCGAACACCAGGCCGGCGACCGGGATGAAGAACAGGATGCCGATCAGCGCACCGAACAGAGCGCCGGAGGCGACGCCGAGGCCGATCCTGCTCCCGGCGCCCGGGTACTCCACCTTCGTCTTGCCCTCGCCGTCCACCTTCACGAGCGCGAGGCCGGCGAGCTCGACGACGAGGTCGTCCTGCAGGGCCTGGACGCGGTTGTAGGCGCCTTCCGCGTCGCTCTCGGTGTCATAGGAGATGACGATCAGTTCAGCCATGGTTTCCTGCTTTCGGTTGCGATCGGAGATGCTCTCCACGCGCGCAGAGGCACCGGTCTTCGCCACCGACCCTAGGCGCGCCCC
>Ga0233424_10000436_pt1 | contig 53378 bp, 47 predicted proteins | sample Watercolumn_Towu_FD_181011 | JGI IMG/M metagenome (GOLD analysis project Ga0233424, IMG submission 181011) | Freshwater microbial communities from Lake Towuti, South Sulawesi, Indonesia - Watercolumn_Towuti2014_125_MG | ecosystem: Environmental > Aquatic > Freshwater > Lake | place: Indonesia...
TCCTGCTCAAGGGCGACGTGTTCACGCCCGACTTCCTCGAGATGTGGATCGGCCACAAGCGCAAGGAAGCCGACGCCATCCGCCTGCGCCCACATCCCTACGAGTTCTTCCTCTACTACGACGTGTAGAGCAACAATGTCGGACTGGTCTTTCGACCAGCTTCGGTTACCACTCGGCGCGGGCCGGCAACGGTTCGCGCCGAGCCTCTTTCGACCACGGCCCTCGACAAGCCCCGGCCGTTTCCGCACCCTCTCGCGCCGTGCAGGACCGCCAGCAAACCATCGTCACCCTCGACATGGAGGGCGTGCTCACGCCCGAGATTTGGATCGCCGTCGCGGAGAAGACCGGCATTCCCGAATTGCGCCGCACAACGCGCGACGAACCGGACTACGACAAGCTCATGCGTTACCGCATCGGCATCCTCGACCTGCACGGCATCAAGCTCTCCGACATCCAGGCCGTCATCGGCTCGTTGCGCCCGCTGCCGGGAGGCAAGGAGTTCCTCGACGAGTTGCGCTCGCTCGTGCAGGTCATCATCTTGTCGGACACATTCGAGCAATTCGCGCGGCCGCTGCTCGCGCAACTCGGCTGGCCCGCCCTGCTGTGTCACCGCTTGGTGGTGGAGAACGACCGCATCATGGACTACACATTGCGCATCCGTGAACAAAAGCGCGAAGCCGTCGCCGCGTTCCGGCGCATGAACTACCGCGTCATCGCCGGCGGCGACTCCTACAACGACACCGCGATGCTCGCCGAGGCGGACGTCGGCATCCTGTTCCGCGCGCCGGAAAACGTGAAACGCGAGTTCCCGCAGTTTCGCGCCGTGGAGACGCATGCGGAGTTGATGGCAGCAATTCGAAGCGCGATGTGAGGGTCAATCCTCCGCCTTGGATTCGCGCCCGGTGAGGTCGCGAACGGCCTGCCGCACGTCCTTGCCCTCGTAGAGCATGGCGTGGACTTCCTCGATGATCGGCGTTTCGACTCCGTGCTTTCGCGCCAGTTCACGGGCTGCGCGAGCCGTCGGATAGCCTTCGGCCACCGCTGTCATGTTCGCGACGATGTCCTGCACCATTTCACCCCGACCGAGCCGTTCGCCAAAGCCACGGTTGCGGCTCAGCTTCGAGAAGCACGTCACCATCAGATCGCCGATGCCGCTGAGCCCCGAGAACGTGTCCGCCTGCGCGCCGCACGCGACACCCAGCCGCCGCAGTTCCGAGATCGCGCGCGTGACGAGCGCCGCCTTCGAGTTGTCGCCGAAGCCCAGCCCGTCGCAAACGCCGGCGGCGATGGCGATGACGTTCTTGAGCGCGCCGCCGAGCTCGACACCGTGCACGTCGGCGCTTGTGTAAACGCGAAAAGCCGGGCTGTGAAACAGCGATTGCACGGTCTGCGCCGCCGCGGCGTCGGCGCTCGCCGCCACAATGGCCGTCGGCACGCCGCGCGCGACTTCCATCGCGAGCGTCGGGCCGGACATGGCGACGACGCGCGCCGAGGGCGCATTCTCCGCGGCGATGTCGCCCATGGTCTTGCCCGTCTCGAACTCGATTCCCTTCGTGACGCTCACGACGATGCCGCCAAACCCGCCCAGCACGCGCGTCGCGTTGCGAAAGCCCTTCGACACGGCGGCGACCACAACGAGGTCCGCGCCCGCGACGGCCTTCGCGGCCTCCGCCTCGGCGCGGATTCCGGAGGGCACCTCGATGCCGGGCAGGTAGCGTTCGTTCTGGCCGGTGCGCTGGATGGCCTCGACGGTTTCGGGGAAGTAATCCCACAGCGTCACGCGATGTCCGCGCAAGGCGAGCAGACGGGCGAGCGCGGTCCCCCATGCGCCGGCGCCGAGGACGGTGATGTTCATGAAGCGGGAGGAGTCGGCGCGGCAGGGGAAGCGTCGGCAGTCTTTTTCGAGCCCACGCGGGTTTCCGTGCCGGCCAGCAGGCGCTGGATGTTGGCCTTGTGCTTGTAGATGGCCAGTGCGCCGATGGCCGTCGTGATGATGCCGAGCACGGTGCTGTCTTGCACAAGCCACACCGCCGTCGGGAGCGCGACCGCCGACGCGATGGACGCGAGCGACACGTAACGGCTCACGGCGAACACCACTATCCACGCGCCAAGCGCGATGCCGGCCGCCAGCGGCGCGAGCGCGAAGAACACGCCCGCGCTGGTGGCGATTCCCTTTCCGCCCTTGAACTGAAGCCAGCACGTGTAGTTGTGGCCGAGGATGGCGCAAAGCCCGGCAAGGATGCGCAAGCCTTCGAGCGCCGAGTCAGCGCGCGAAACCTGGCCGACCATCAGGTTAACGACGCACGGCGACAGCCACGCGGACGCTGCGTAACCCTTGAGCCCATCCGCCACGAGCACGAATGCGCCCGCAGCCGGGCCGAGCACTCGAAAGGCGTTCGTCGCGCCGATGTTCCCGCTGCCGACGGTGCGGATGTCCACGCCCTTCGTCCGCGCGACGAGATAGCCTGTGGGAATCGACCCGAGCAAATACGCGGCGACGGCGGTCACGATGTAGCCCAGCAAATCCACACCGCGAACTTAGAATCCCGCGGCGCGAAGTTCAAAGTTCAAAGTTCGCAGTTGCAATCCGGGGCGCAGCGCGTTGCATGGAGTCATGTTTCCCACCATCGTTCAGGCGAAGGACAGGCCGTGGATGCCCGGGCCGTATGCGGGTGTCGAGTTGTGCGTGCTCCACCGCAACGAAGCGACGGGCGGCGTGACGGTGCTGAGGAGATTCCATGCGGGCGCGGTCATCCCGGCGCACACACATCCCGTGGCGAACGAATGGGCCTACGTGCTCAGCGGCGAATGGGAGGAGGGCGGCGCGGTTTACACGGCGGGCACGATGTTCCACGCGCCAAAGGGCGTCCGGCACGGCCCGCACTCGGCGCGGACCGAAGTGCTGAGCCTGACGGTGTTCGACGGCCCGCTCACGGTCGAGTGAGCGGCCGGTTCGACCCGAACTCCAAAGCCGACTGGGGAGCGCGCCCGCCCCGGGCGCATTGTTCCGCGCCCGCGCGGAACAATCGGCGCGCACGGAAGGGTCCCGAAGGTTCGTGGGCCGCACCTGCGTTCGGGGCTGGACGCGCGGGCGCGTCCAGCCACACGCGGGGCGCGTGTGCTCCCCCTGCTTCGGAATTCGGGTTCAATTCAGCGCGACGCCCTTTCGGACGAAGGTCGGGTAATCAAGATCCTCGCCGTTGCGGAGAGTGGGTTCGCTCTTCTCGAACCGGCCCTTCGAGACAATCTCCAGCGGCATCTCGACCTGCTCCGCCGTGTGGTGCTTGCGGCGCGACTTGGCGCCGGACGGCGCAGCCTTGAGGCGGTCGAGATTCTCGGGTGTGGGCGCCGGCGGCGGCGCCACGACACGGGAAGCCGGCCGCTGCGTCTGGCCCGGATGCAAAAACTCCGAGCCGTCGTGGGCTGCGGGCTTCGCAGCAGCGTCGGCTGCGGGCACATCCGCATCCGCCCGGGTGCTGCGCGAGGCCACGAGCGTGATGCCAAGCGCGTCGCCCATGCCCGGGTCAACCAATGCGCCGAGGACCAGGTGCACGCCGTCGCATTGGCGGTTGACGCGGTGCATCACACGGTTGATTTCGGCCATCGTGAGTCCCGGTCCCCCCACGAGGCTCACGAGCAGCGCTTCGGCATCGGTGAGCCACTCGCCCCCGTCGAGCAGCGGGTGCGCGAACAGCCGTTCGAGCGCCTCGGCCGAGCGGTTGGGACCGGATGCCGCCGCCGTGGCGAAGCGACACTCGGCGTGCCGCCGTCGAAGCACCGAGAGGAGCACGCTTGCATCCACGTGGATCAGCCCGGGCCGAGCGAGCAACCGCCACAACCCCGCGACGCCGTCGGCGAGCAGCGCGTTGACCGCGCGGAACATCTCCACCGCGGTCGTGCTCTCGTCGAACAGTTTCTGCGCAGCCTCGTTTGGAATGGTGATGACACCGTCCGCAGCGGCTTGAAGCCTTTCGAGTCCGGCCCGCGCGCAGCGCGACCGCTCGGCTCCCTCGCATTCGAAGGGCAACGTGACAAACGCGACCACGAACGCGCCCGCCTCGCGCGCCGCCGCCGCAACGACGGGGCTGGCACCGGTGCCCGTGCCGCCACCGAGCCCCGTCGCAATGAACACGACGTCGCTGCCGGCAAGCAGTTCGCGCAAGCGCGGAAGCGCGCCCTCGGCGGCAACGCGCCCGCGCTCCGGGTCGCCGCTTGTGCCGAGGCCGCGCGCCGTTCGGTTGCCCAGCGCGACTTTCACGGGCGCAGGGCAGCGCGACAGTTCCATCGCGTCCGTGTTGACAGCGATGAACGCGGCGGAGCCAGGTCCGGCGGCCATCAGTGGTTCGAGCGCGTTGCAGCCGGCTCCTCCGACGCCGAGAATTTTCACGAGGAGTCCGCGGGATTCCGCGGCCGTGGTTTGTTCGGGTTCAAGGTTCATCGGTTTCAAGTGGTGCGTTCAGCGATTGAGCAATGCGCCGAACCGGTTTCCAATCACACGGCGGAACCAGCCGCCGGAATCCTCACGCTGCGCCTGCATCGCGCCGTATTTCACCAAGCCGATCGCGGTGGCGAACTCGGGCGATTCGAGGAGCGTCGTCTCGGCGTTCACGGTGAACCGGTGCGCAGGCAGCACGGGCAATTGGAACACGCGCTCGGCAAGTTCGTGAATGCGCGGCACGCGCGCGCCGCCCCCCACCAGCACAACGCCCGCGCCGAGCCCGTCCAGCAGGCGCTCGCGATCCAGCTCGTCGGCGATCAACTGCAGGGTCTCCTCGAGCCGCGAGGCCATGATGCGCTGAAGCGGGTCGAGGTTCACGGTCTTGGACGCGTGACCCGATTCCGTCGCGAGCGTGACGTTCCGTCCGCGCGCGGAGGCGTCCACGAGCGCGGCGCCGTGCTCGACCTTGAGCGCCTCGGCGCGGCCCTGCGGGACCTTGAGTCCGTAGGCGATGTCGTTGGTCACGTGGTCGCCGCCGACGGCGAGCACGCCCGTGTGCTTCACGACGCCTTGCGCATACACGACGTATTCGGTCGTGCCGGCGCCAAGGTCCACGACGAGGGCGCCAATGTCCTTCTGCTCGGCGTCGAGCGCGGCAAGCGCCGAGGCAAGACCGGTGAAGACCGGCGCGCCCTGCACCTCGAGTTGCATGCCCTGCACCACGCGCACGGGACTTTGAAGGCGGTTGTAATGCCCCTGGATGATGTGGACATCCACCTCGAGCATCGCACCGGCCATCCCGACCGGATTGGTGATGCCGGGTTGACCGTCCACTGCGAAATGCTGGCGGATGATGTGGAGCACGCAATGCTCGGCGGGCAAGCCGGTCGCCTTGGCGTTCTTGATGACGTCCTGCACGTCCTCCTCGGTGATGCAGCGGTCGTCGCTGACGATCGGGTGCTGGCCGTGCCGGTTGTAGCCGCGCAAGTGGCCGCCCGTCACGCCGAGCACGACCTCGCGAATCTCGACGTCCGCCTGTTCCTCCGCGTCGGCGAGCGCCTCACGGATGTCATCGGTCGCCGCCTGCGCGTCAATGATCTCGCCCTTGCGGACGCCGCGCGACCTGTGCTGGCCGACGCCGATGATATTGACCTGGTGGTCCTCCTTGAGTTCGCCGACGACGGCGCAAACCTTCGACGTTCCGACTTCGAGTCCGACGAGGAGTTGAGGTGAAGCGTCAAACATCTTTTTTCCTGGGGCGTGTGGGTTTGGCGGCCTTCGGGCTTGGGGCGGGAACCTGCCCCGCCTCGACCCAAAGGGCCGGGAGATGATTGGTGATGGAAAGGTCGAGCGTGGCGATGGCCTTGTTGTTGCGCGCGCCGAGCTCGTGAATGGCACGCCAGCGGCGCAGTTGCACGTCCTGCGGCAGCGTCGTCGCGAAGGTCACGCGGCTGCCCTGCCCCGTCGTCACCCGAAGCACCTCGGGCGCGCTCACGTCCACCTGCCGGATGTCCGTCGCGGCGGCCATGTCGGAGCCGTCGAACATCGAGATAAGTCGCAGCGCGGACTGGACATTCGGCGCGAAGACCGGCCGGCCGATGCGCAACTCGAGTCCCGATGCACCCATGAGCACGGGCAATTCCGCCACGACCCGGGACTGCGGCTTGGTTGTGATGTGGGGCGCGGCCACCGGAAACGCGTGCCCGCCCGAATCGAGGAACATCGGCACGGTGTCGAAGCCGGGCGCGCCGGGCCGCGGGCGCACTTCGAAGATCACCGCGACCGCCTCGCGTTCGGTCACGCGGATGCGCAGCGTGGAAGGCAGCGCGCGCTCGATGGCGGCCGCCTCGACGAACGGCTGGAGTTCCAGGTCGCGTTTCACGCGGCGCAAGTCCAGCGCCATCAGGTTGTCGCCGGGCTTCACGCCGGCCCAACGCCGGATGACATCATCGGTGAGCGCCCCATCCGTGCGGATCTCCACGGCTTGCACCGCAAACGACGGGTTCGAATAGAGCAGACGGTCCAGCAACAACCCGCCCCCACGCCACAACGCGAGCAGCACGACGCCCGCAACAACCAGCCCCGTGAGGGCGCGCGCGGCGAACCGCGTGAGCAGTTTGCGCGACGGCTTCCCACCTGCTCGCATCTCAAGCACGAACTCGCTCCGGTGCCGGGCATTTCTCGATTTGCGATTCCAGAACATGACAAATGGGTGTCAGCGCGCGCGGGTCAGGGCCAGTTCCACCATGCGGCCGCAAAGTTGCTCGTAGCGGATGCCCGCGGCGGCGGCTGCCTTCGGCAGCAGGCTCAATTCGGTCATGCCCGGCAGCGTGTTCACTTCGAGCACGACTGGGCTGCCGTCGGGCCGGACCATCACGTCCACGCGCGCATAGTCGCGCCCGCCGATGGCGTGGAACGCGCCGAGGCCCGCACGCTGGATGCGCAGCGTCGTGGCGCTGTCGAAGGGCGCCGGGCAAAGGTATTCCGTCGCGCCGGCAGTGTATTTGTTCGCGTAATCGTATCGGCCCGACATCGGCCGCACTTCGACCACGGGCAGCGGCTGGCCATCGAGAATGCCCACGGTCGTTTCGCGGCCTTCGATGCGCCCTTCCATCAGCACTTCGCGATCGAACTCGAGCGCGGCCTTCAGCGCGGCGGGAAAGTCCTCGACGCGCCCGACGAATTGCAGCCCGACGCTCGACCCCTGTCGAACGGGCTTGAGCACGACCGGCGGTTGCCAGCCTGCGGGCCAGGGCGAATTCGCGTCCGGAAACACGATGAACCGCGCGGTGGGCACGCCGTGCTCCACGCAACGGCGCTTGGTGAGCACCTTGTCAAAGCCCGTGCGGCTCGCCTCGGCGCCACAGCCCGTGTAGGGGATGCCGAGCTCGTCGAGTTGCGCCTGCACCGTGCCGTCCTCGCCGTAAGTGCCGTGCAATGCGAGGAACACGACCTCCGTGCCGGGCGCGAGTGCCCACGCCGGCTGCTGCGGGTCGAGCTCGTGCACGGTGTGCCCGAGCGACCGCAACGCCTTCGCGACCGCCGCGCCCGTCTTGAGCGAAACCTCCCGCTCGGCGCTCGGCCCGCCCAGCATCACCGTGATGTTGAGTTTCTTTCCCATGTCCATGCCCGCTGCGCTCCCAGTGTCCGCTTCAACCACGTATGCATACGAGGCGACACCAATCAGGGGGAGAACCATCGGATCCACAGACCACCCGGAAGTCCGCGGCACTCCGCGCCTCCCTCCGTGTCATCCGTGTGTTCCGTGGTTGCCATTCGTGTCCGGTCGTGTCCATTCGTGGTTTCGTTCCGACTGGCCGGCGAGGGTTCAAGCGTCCTCGCCGACGATTTCCACCTCGGTCTCCAGCTCGACGCCGCGCGCCTCGTGCGCGCGCTGCTTGAGCACTTGGATCAACTGCAAAACATCCCACGCCTTCGCGCCCGGCTCGGTGACGATGAAGTTGGCGTGCACATCGCTGACGATGGCGCCGCCGACGCGCCTGCCCTTGAGCCCGAGCTCGTCAATGAGGCGGCCCGCCGGGATGGCCTTCGGGTTCTTGAAAATGCAGCCCGCGCTCGGATTGTGCGGCTGCGTGGTCCAGCGCCGTTGCCGGCACTGGGCCATGCGCTTCTTGATGGCCTCGCGCGAGTCCATTCGGCCCTTGAGCACGGCGCCGAGGGCGATGGCGGTCTGGAACGTGGGGCACGAACGATAGGCCACCTCGATGTCGCGCACGGGCTTGATGTGAATCTGCCCCTCGTAGTCCATGAACCGGACGCTTTCGACCACGCCGAACGTCCACGCGCCCATGCAGCCGGCGTTCATGCGCAACGCGCCGCCGATGGAGCCGGGAATGGTCTCGAGGAATTCGAGCCCGGCGATGCCGTGCTTGCACGCCTCGTTGGCCACCGTCTTGAGCCGCGCGCCCGCACCGCAGCGCATGCGCTCGCCTTGCACGTGCACCTCGCTGAAGCTCTCGTGCGCGAGCGAGACCACCACGCCGCGGATGCCGCCGTCGCGAATGAGCAGGTTGGAGCCGCGGCCGAGGAGCATGAACGGCAACCCGCGCTCGCGGCAGAACTTGAGCACCTCGGCGAGCTCGGCCTCGCCCGCGGGCTCGACGTAGAAATCCGCCTTGCCGCCAACGCGCAGCGTGGTCTTGCGCGCGAGCGGCTCGTTGGCCTTGACGAGAGTGGTGGGGGCGAGCCGCGCCGCAAGGTCGGCGAGGATTTGTTTTTGCGATGGAGGCATTTCGTCGCGCAGCCGCCGCGCCAGCAGGTGGGCGGCCTTCGTGATGTCGCCGGCGCCGAGGAACACCACCACGTCGCCCGGTTGCATCGTGTTTCGAATCAAGCCCGGTAGGTCCCCGACGGCGGGCACAAACTCCACCGACTGCCCCGTCGAGCGCACGGCGTCCGCAAGCGCAAGCCCGTCCACCCCGGGAATCTCCGGCTCGCCCGCGGAGTAGATCTCCGTGAGCCACAACCGGTCCGCCATGCCGAAGCTCGACGCAAACTGCCGCATCAGGTGCCGCGTGCGCGTGAAGCGGTGCGGCTGGAAGGCCACGAGCAATCGGCCGGTCGTGGGCGACTTGAGCGCGCGCAGCGTGGCCTGCACCTCGCGCGGATGGTGGCCGTAATCGTCGAACACGCGGAAGTTCTCGTCGCTGAACACCTCCTGCTGCCGCCGCAGCGCCCCCTTGAACGCGCCGAGCGCCGCGGCGATGTCGGTGGGCGCGCAGCCCAGTTCGAGCAGCAACGCGATGACGCACGCCGCGTTGGACACATTCTTCTCGCCCGCCAGGTGCAGCGTGAACTGGCCCGCCGGCGCTCCCTCGTGCCACAGTTCGAAGCACGTGAGCGCGGACGCGCTCCTTCCGCGCGCGGCCGCGGGCGCCTTGGACTCGATGCGATACATCGCGAGCGGATTGAAGCCGACCGAGATGGCGCCCGGCCCGCGTGCGAAGAGCGTCACGAGCTGCGGGTCGTCCGCGCAGAAGACCAGCCTGCCGCGCGTCTGCCCGCCGAATTCCTTGAATTCGCCGCAGATGGCCTCGAAGTTCGCGAAGTAGTCGAGGTGCTCCTCATCCACGTTCAACACGATGGCGTGCTCGGGGTGGAACTCGCGCAGCGTGCCGTCGCTCTCGTCCGCCTCGGCGACGAACCACCGCTCGGGCCGCACTTCGTATCCGCTCGCGGCGGTGGCCGGACGATGGGTCGCGCTGAGCGCGGACTCGACCGGCAACTGGTCCGCGCCTCCGAAGCGCGCGGGCCGGCCGAGCTGCGGAACCGGCGCGCCGATGGCGTAACTGGGCTGCAACTTCATCTGCTCGAGCGCGAAGGCCAGCATCCCCGCTGTCGTGGTCTTGCCGTGCATGCCCGCGACGCAGATGCCGCGCTGCCGGTGGAATAGCGCTGCCAACGCCACTGCGCGACGGGCGATGGGACGTTGCGCCTGCAAGGCAGCCTCAAGCTCGACGTTGTCTTTCGGGATGGCGCTCGAATACACGACCAGCGTCGGGCGCGCCTCGTGCAACTGGGCCGCCGTGTGGCCGAGGAAAACCTTCGCGCCCCGCGCGCGCAGCGAGTGGATTTCCGGCGTCTCGACAAGGTCCGATCCGACGACCTGATGGCCGAGGTCGAGCAGCAGGTGCGCCAGGCCCGACATGCCGCAGCCCGCGATGCCGACAAGATACACCGTCACCATCGGTTCCCCCCGGTGGAGGATGGCGTTCACTTCCTGTGCGGTGAGCCGGATCATGGCGTGTGCAGCGCGAAGGCGTTGCTTGGTGAATCGGGATGCGCGCGCTCCGCGCCAAGGGATGCAATTCTGCCGGCGGCAGCGGGCTCGGGATGGCCGATGACGCTCAGGATGCGCCCGGCGATTCGCGCCGCGGCATCGGCGTGATGCCAGCGGAAGAGTGCCGCGGCCATCGTCGCGCGCAGCGAGGAGTCCGCGAGCAGTTCCGTCACCACGCGCACGAGGTCCGCCGGCGAGCTGTGATGATTCCACAACATGCGCGCCGCGCCGCTGCGCTCGAGCGCGCGGCCGTTGAACCACTGGTGATTGTCCACCGCGTGCGGATACGGAACGAGGATGGAGGGCAGGCGCATCGCGGCGAGTTCGGCAAGCGTCGAGGCGCCGGCGCGTGAAACCGCGATGGTCGCAGCGCCCATCGCCACTTCCATGTCGGAACAAAAGGCCATCACCGACGCGCGCCGTCCGGCCGCGTTGTAAGCCGCGCGCACACGGGCTTCCTCGCCCTCGCCGGTGAGGTGGATGAATTGCAGCGCGGGCGCCTGCGCGGCAAGCGCAGGCAGCGCGGCAAGCACGAGGTCGTTGACGCCGTGCGCGCCCTGGCTGCCGCCCATCGTGAGCAGCACGGGCTGGCGCGGGTCGAGCCCGAGCGCCGTGCGCGCCGCGGCCGCGTCCTGCGGCTGGAAGCGTTCGCGCACAGGCGTGCCGGTGAGCGTGACGCGCCGCGCCGCAAATCCTTCGGCGGCGGATTCGTAACTGATGAACGCCTCGTCGGCGAGGCGCGCGAGCCAGCGGTTCGCGCGGCCGGGGATGGCGTTGGACTCGTGCAGGAACGCCTTCGCGCCGCAGCGCCGCGCGGCCAGCACCGCGGGCAGGCTCGTGAACCCTCCCATCGCGAGCACGGCCCGCGGGCTTCGCGACTCGAAGCAGCGTTTCGCCTCGCGATGGCTCTCAAGCGCCCCGCGCAGGAACTTCACGGGATGACGCCAGCTCAAGCCCACGCCGGGGAGCGCGATGGCCTCGAGGTCGGGTGCCGTGCGCGCGGCCTGCTGGTCCACGTCCTTGCGCGAGATGAGCAGCGCGCACTCCGCGCCGCGGGCGCGAAGTTCGGCGGCGACCGCGATGCCAGGGAACAGGTGACCGCCCGTCCCACCGCACGCGATGGCGACAAAGGGTCTGGCGGTCGTGGAGTTCATCAACGCATGGGCAGGGGCCGCGTTCGCGCCGGCGAGGGATGAGGTGCGAGGACGGAATCATCCGAATGTCGCGCGACGCTGAGCAGCAGGCCGACGGCGGTGAGCGTCATGAGCAGGTTGGAGCCGCCGTAGCTGATGAACGGCAGCGGCAGGCCCTTGTTCGGGAGAATGCTCGTCACCACGGCGATGTTGATGAAGGCCTGATACGCGATGAGGAACGTGATGCCGCACGCCACCAGCCGGCCGAACATGTCCCGCGCGCGCCACGCGATGGTGATCCCGCTCCAGAACAGCGCGAGGAACGCCACGACCACAAACAACGACGCCACGATGCCGAGTTCCTCGCCGACCACCGGCAGGATGAAATCCGTGTGATGCTCGGGAAGGAAGCCGAGCTTTTGCCGGCCCTCGCCCAAGCCAACGCCGCCGGTTCCACCCGCGCCGAACGCGAGAATGCCCTGCCACACCTGCCAGTCGGCGTCGGTGATGCGCACGTCCGGGTCCAGGCGGATGAGCTTGAGCCAGCTCTCGACGCGCGCCATGCGAAGGGGGTCGTGCAGGATGCTCCAGACCACCACCGCCGCACCGGCCGCGATGGGCAGCACGACGTAACGAAGCTTGATGCCGGCCACGAGGAGCATGGACGCCGTCACGCCCCCGAGCAGGATGGTCGTGCCGCGGTCCGGCTCCACGAAGATGAGCGCGAGCACGACACCGATCAGCGCCGAGGGCCACACCAGCCCGCGCACGAAGGTGTCCATGTGCCGCCGCTGCCAGTCGCAGTAGGCCGCCACCGCGAAGATGAGCGCGATTTTCGCGAACTCCGACGGCTGGAAGTTCGCCGGGCCGAAGTCGAACCAACGGCGCGCTCCTCCGATTTTCCTCCCGATGTGCGGCACGAGGACCAGTGCGAGCATCACGACGGCGACCACGAGCAACACCCAACTCCATTTCTTCAGCCGCTGGTAATCCACCGCGGCGGCGACGATGCAGCCGAGGATGCCCAAGCCCGCCCACGCAAGCTGGAGCAGCAGCAGCCGCGCGCCGCGGTCCGCCATGCTCGAGCTGTAAAGCATCACCAACCCCAGCGCGAGCAGACCCGCGACGCTGATGAGCAACGTTGTGCCGGCTTGTTTCATGGCGACGCAGTTCACCCGCGGACTGACCGCATCGCCGGGACGAACTCGCGCGAGGTCACACCCAACCCCGCGCGCCGTGCCGCTGCCCGATTGTTGCGGATGCCGTTCATCGTGGTGACGCAGTGAGACTGAACATCACGGATTCTTCGCAGGTGGCGCAGGGTTGCCGGGATCGGCGGGCGGCGGCGTGCCATTGGTCTTCTTGCCGTTGCCAGCCGCGGGTAGCTTCAACTTCTGGCCAACCTTGATGCGCGTATCAACCAGGTTGTTCGCCTCCTGGATGGCTTTGACCGTCGTGCCGTTGGCCTTCGCGATTCGATCGAGCACATCGCCCGACTTGACGACGTAGGTGCCGGGCTCCGCTGCCTTCGTGCCGCCGTTCGCCGTGCCGGTCGGGGCGGGCTTCGGTTCGGGCGCGGGGATGTTGACTTTCTGCCCGAGCTTGAGCTTCTTCGGGTCCACGTTTGGATTCGCCTTCTCGATGTCCTTCATGGGCACCTTGTATCTGAGGCCGAGCGAATAAAAGGAGTCGCCCTTGGCAATGACGTGGGTGGTGGGCTGGCCAAGCGGCGTGTCCGAGGGCGCGGGTTGCGTCGGAATCGGGACCGACGGCGGCGGAATGATGGGCGCCGGCGAGATGGCGATGGGCGGGTTGGACGCGACGGGCGCGGGCGGCGTGATGACGGCGACATTCGTCGCAACGGGTGGAGGAGTGGGCGGCTGGGTGAGCCAGTCGTTGGTGTTGATGGGCGGCAAGCCGCCGGTGGCCGGCCGGTGGCCGGGCGGCGTAGTGCCGGTGCCGGCGTCGTCCTTCTTGCATCCGCTCATGAGGATGCCGCCCAGCACGACGGCGTGGATGGCGAGGAAGATAAAGACGACGACAGGCAGGTTGGGTTTTTTCTTGCCCTTCTGCTCGAGCAACGAGCCTTGGGGGTTCATGGGGTTGGGTGTGCTCATGTTGGGTATGGGTTGGTTGTGGCTTCGCGCCGGGGCGGCCGGCGCAAATGGTTTTCAAAAAGTTACCGCGGGCATCAGGTCGCGCATGAGTTGTCGGGTGGGGCTGGAAGGGCCGCCACCAGAAGTGGGGGTGTCGTCGCTTGCGCCGCAATACATGGTGCGAACGCACGATTCGACGGCGTGTCGAAACACTTCACCCCGCTCCTGGTAGTTCTTGAACTGGTCAAAGCTCGAACAGGCCGGGCTCAACAGCACCACGTCGCCCGGCTCCGCCCTTTCCGCCGCGCCGAACACAGCTTGTAGCAGCGAGTCCGAAACCGTGCAAGGCGTAAACAGGCTCCAGGCCGCGCGCAGCTTCTCGCGCGTCTCGCCCACCAGGAACGCGTGCCGCACGCGGCGCGCGAGCAGCGGGCCCACATCGTGAAACTCGAATCCCTTGTCCCTGCCGCCGGCGATAAGCCAGACGTTGGGCTCGCCCGGCCGCGACACGGGCATCGCCTCGAGCGCCTTCGCGAGCGCGTCGAGGTTGGTTGCCTTCGAATCATTGATGAACTTGACACCCCGCGCCTCGGCGACGAGTTCGCAGCGGTGCGGCGCGGGCTCGTAACGGCAGAGCGCCTCGACCGCCTGTTCGAGCGGCAAGCGCAGCACACGGCTCACCGCGAGCGCCGCCATCAGGTTCTCCGCGTTGTGCGGCCCGCGCAGCTTCGTGCGCGACATGTCCAGCAACGGCCCTTCCCAGCCCTCGACGCGGCTGATGATGAGCCCGCGGTCGAGCCACAGGTCGGCGCGCCGGTTGTTCGCGCTGAAGGTGATGAGCTTGCCGGACGCGTCGAAGCCGAGCGACCGCAGTTGCGCGAGCGCCTCGCTCTGCACGAGCGCCCAGTCGAACGGCTGCTGGTTCTCGAAGAGCCGCGCCTTCGCGCGCGCGTAGTCCGCCATGCCCGCGTAACGATCCATGTGGTCGGGCGTGAGATTGAGCAGCACCGCGACCGCCGGCCGGAAGAACCGGATGCGCTCGAGCTGGAATGAACTCACCTCGATCGTGAGGAAGTCCAGTTCGCGAGTGCGGTCCGCGACGTCGCACAGCGGCGTGCCGATGTTGCCCGCCGCCATCGTGCGCCGGTGCGTGTGCCCGAGCATCTGCTCGATGAGCTCCGTGGTCGTGGTCTTCCCGTTGGTTCCGGTGATGGCGATGCTCGAACAGACCGCGTGCTGCCAGCCCAATTCCAGTTCGCTGATCACCGGCACTTTGCGAGCCGCGATGTCCCTGAACAGCGGCGACGACGGCGGGACGCCGGGGCTGACGACCGCGAGGTCCAGCGGCATCGCCGGCGCGGCGGTCGCGCCGAGTTCGACGCGCACGCCCTGCGCGGACAGCGCCGCCGCTTCCTGCCGAAGCGCGGGCGTGTCCGCACCATCCACGGCGGCGACGCGCGCGCCCCGCGCGAGCAGCAGGCGGCACGCGGCGCGGCCGCTGGAGCCGAGGCCGAGGACGAGCACCGATTTGTCGCGCAACGCGTGCATCAGCAGGACCGCGGGCCACCCATGAACACGGCAGGACACGAACGGAGGGGAGTGGAGGCGTGTTCGGACGAACACAGTTCAGTTTCTCCTTGAAGGAACGCCGCGCCGGCGAAGGCGCAGCCACGAAGCAATTCGTGCCCTTCCGTGTCCACGAGTGGAGTTGGTTTCATGTTTCGATCACCGGCTACCGCAGCTTGAGCGTGCTGAGCGCAACCACCGCGCACAGCAGGCACAAAATGTAAAATCGCGTGACGACCTGGGATTCATACCAGCCAAGCTTCTGGAAGTGATGGTGCAGCGGCGCCATCAGGAAAATGCGCCGGCCCTCGCCGTGTTTGCGACGCGTGTATTTGAACCACCCGCGCTGCAACAACACCGAGCCCGCCTCGGCCACGAACACGCCGCCCGCGATGACGAGAACGAACGGCTGGTGGATGAGCACCGCCGTGATGCCCAGCACGCCGCCCAGCGCCAGCGACCCCGTGTCGCCCATGAACACCTGCGCCGGATGGCAGTTGAACCACAGGAAACCCAGCCCCGCGCCCACCATCGCCGAGCAGAACACCGTGAGCTCGCCCGCACCCGCCACGTGCGGCACGAGCAAGTAGCGCGCGATGACCGCGTTGCCCGCGATGTAGGTGAACACCACGAACACAAGCGTCACGATCAGCGTGCAGCCGATGGCCAGCCCGTCGAGACCATCGGTCAGGTTCACCGCGTTCGAGCTGCCCACGATGGCGAACACCGTGACCAGCACCCCGACCACTGCGCTCGTCACCAGCGGATGGTTCAAGAACGGCACCATCACGTCCGCCACGAGCGGCCTGGTTTCCGGCGTGCGCAAGAGGTAGAGCGCGATGAAGAACGCGAGCGCGAACTGGACCACCAGCTTGACGTGCTCCGACGCGCCGAAGCTGTCCTTCCTCGTGATCTTCAAGTAATCGTCCCAGAAGCCCAGTGCCCCGAGCACGAGCATCGAGACGAGCGTGAGCACCACCAGCGCGTTCCACTGCGCCCACAGCAGCGCAGTCAGGTCGACGACCATCACGATGAGCACGCCGCCCATCGTCGGGACGCCCTTCTTGCTCAGCTCGCGCGCCTTCAGGTCGCCCTGCTCTTGGGCGCGATCCTCGTAGGCCTGCTCGAATTTGAGTTCCTTCAACCATGTGATCACCTTCGGCCCGAGCCACCAACTCAGCGCGAGCGCCGTCACCGCCGCGCCCGCACTCCGCACCGTGATGTAGCGGAACACGCGCAGCGGCGAGAGCCAGTCGGCCCACACCGTCCCGCCCACTGCGTCGAGCAACCATTGGCTCAGGTAGTAAATCATCTGTCATCCTGCGCACGGCGTGCGCCGCTTCGTCCGGTTCGAATCCGTTCATCCGCGATTCACGTCGTTTCCTTCAGCACCGCCGCCGCCCGCTCCAATTGCACCGACCGCGACGCCTTCAACAACAGCCAGTCGCCCGCCTGCAACTCCGCCTTCACCGCGCGCGCCGCGTCCGCGACTTCCGCGAACACCCGCACATCGCGAAGACCCGCGACCTTCGCCGCGTCCGCCGTCACACCCGCCCACTTCCCGACCGCGAACAACACCTGCACGCCGCTTTCTGCGGCGCCGCGGCCCACTTCCGCGTGAGCCGCGGCGCTCTGTTCCCCCAGCTCGGCCATGTCGCCGAGCAAAGCCATCCGCCGCCCGCTGCACGGCAGCTCGCGCAGCGTCCTCAACGCCGCGAGCATCGAGTCCGCGTTCGCGTTGTAGCAGTCGTCGAGCATGCGCGCCTCGCCGACTGTCCACACGTTCATCCGCAGCTTCGGCGGCTTGCATTCCGCCAGCGCGCGCGCGACTGCATCCCGCTGCACGCCCAGTTCCGCGCCGACCGCCATCGCGAGCAACGCATTCGTGACCTGATGCCGGCCCAGCAACGCGAGCCGATGCTCGCCGCCAAACTCGCTTCGCGGCGCAGTGACGCTGAACGTGGTCCCGCATTCGTCGAGGCGCGCGTCGGTCGCGCGCCAGTCGTTCCGCTCGCCGAAGCCCGCCCGCACGACCCGGCAATTCGCGCGGCGCGTCACCAAATCCATCGCGGGGCTGTCCCCGTTGACAAGGAGCGTTCCATCCGCCGGCAACAACGCGGCGAGCCAGCCTTCTTCCTGCGCGACGCCGTTCACGTCGCGAAAAAATTCCAGATGCTCGCGCCCGATGCTCGTCACCACGCCCAACCGCGGCTGCACCATCCGCACAAGCGGCGCGAGCTCGCCGGGATGATTCGTCCCGACCTCGAACACCGCCGCGCCGTGCGCGCGTTCCAGCTTGAGCAACGTCAGCGGCACGCCGATGTCGTTGTTGAAGCTGGCCTCGCTCGCGAGCGTGCTGAACTTGCCGCGCAACACCGCCGCGAGCAGTTCCTTCGTCGTCGTCTTGCCGTTCGACCCGCCGACCGCGACCACGGGCAGCGCGAAGTCCTGCCGATAGCGGGCTGCGACCTGCCCGAGCGCGCGCCGCGTGTGCCCGACGGCAATCACCGCGCAGCCTTGCGGGACCGATGCAGCTTTCGCCCTGTCCACCACCACTGCGACCACGCCCTTCTGCGCGACTTCGGCCAGGAAGTCGTGCCCGTCGAACTTGTCTCCCGCGAGCGCGACGAACAAATCGCCGGGCTGAACCTGCCGCGAGTCGGTGCATACGCGCGTCACGGTCGCGTCCGCATCGCCGCGGAGCAGTTCGCCGCCGCAGGCTTCGGCAACAAATTTCAAAGAGCGGGCATCCACTTACTTCAGCGAAAACGTCGCGGTGACGACGGCGGTGACGGTCTTGTCGAGCGCCGTGGTGTCGTTCATCCCTTCCCAGCTTGTCTGCGTCGAGTGGAGCGGCGTGATCTGGAAGACGCCCATCCGCGCGGATTGCAGGCCGCCGAGTTGGCTCCCGCCCTGTTGCGCGATGAGTTCGGCACGGGCGCGGGCGTCCTTCGTCGCCTCGCCGAGCATTTCGATCTTGGTCTCGCCTGCCTTGGTGTAGAGGAACTGCGGCGTCGTGGCGGTGAACAGCACGCCCTGCTCGACGAGCGTCGCGGTCGCCCCGTCCATTTGCGTGATCCGGTCCAAGTCCGTCGAGCGAACCTCCACGGGTTGCGTGAGTCGGTAGCTGAACGTGCGCTCGTCGTAACTCTTTCCTTTCGCGTCGCGATACTCGCGACCGCGGACTTCCTCGATCTTGATGGGCTGGAAGACGGCGTTGGTGACGCCGCGCGTGGCAAGGAATCCCCGGACCTTGGTTGCGTCCGACTTGAGAATGTTCTGCGCTTCGATCAGCGTCTTCGCCTCGGCGAGGAACGAGCCATTCCAAACGATGAGGTCGGCGCGGACATTTTTGCGCGCGGAACCGGTGACGGAGATGTTGTGCGACTCGCGGACTCTCACCCACGCGCGCGTGCCGATCATCGCCGAAAGGACAAGGCCCGCGGCGAGCGCGAGACCGGCGAGGACGCCGAAAAGATGCGAGCGGGCGTCGTTCATCGCGCGCCTCCCATCTGGATCGCTTCGAGCGCCTCGCGCGCGTGCACCCGGTCGTCGAACGGGACGACGGTGTCCTCGAACTCCTGCGTGGTTTCGTGGCCCTTGCCGGCGATGAGCACAGTGTCGCCGGGCTGTGCCATCGCGAGGATTTGATCGATGGCGCGGCGGCGGTCGAGTTCGACGTGGTATCCATCGGGTCGCAATGCGTGCCAGCCTTCCTGGATGGCGACGGCGATCATCGCGGGCGGCTCGCGGCGCGGATTGTCGCTCGTGATGATGGAGTAGTCGCTGAGTTCGGCGGCGACGACGCCCATTTTCGTGCGCTTGCCGGTGTCGCGGTTTCCACCGCAACCAAACGCGAGCAGCACGCGGCCCGGCGTGAGTTCGCGGACGGTGGAGAGGACGTTGCGCAGCGCGTCGTCCGTGTGCGCGTAGTCCACGAACACCCCGAACGGCTGGCCCGCATCCACGGACTCCAGCCGGCCGGGCGCGGGCTGAATGGTGCGCAGGGTCGTCACGATGGCCTCCACGGGGATGTCCAGCGCGAGCGCGGCGCCGATGGCGGCGAGCGCGTTGTAAACGTTGTGCCGGCCGATGAGCGGCATTTGCGCCGGGTGCTCGCGGCCATTGGCGTGAAGCCGGAACCGGGTGCCGTCGCGCGCGAGCGCAATGGCCGTGGCGCGCAGCACGGCGTTTTCGCCGAGGCCGTAGGTCATCGTGACCTCGGCGTTGGTGGAGCCGGCGAGCGGCGCGCCGTGGGCGTCGTCAATGTTCACGATGGCGGCGCCGGGCTTCGTGCCGTGGGGCCAGCGCGTGAAGAGCTGCTGCTTCGCGGCGAAGTAGCGCTCCATCGTGCCGTGATAGTCGAGATGGTCCTGCGTGAGGTTGGTGAAGATGCCGACGTCGAACTCGACGCCCTCGACGCGCCGCTGGTCGAGCGCGTGCGAGCTGACTTCCATCACGCACGCGGCGCAGCCCGCGCGGACCATCTGCGCCATCATGTCCTGGACTTCAACCGCCTCGGGAGTCGTGCGCGTGGCGGGCAGCAGGCGCGCGCCGATTTCGTAGCGAACCGTGCCGAGCAATCCGCAGGGGACGCCCGCGGCCTCGAGCATTTGCTTCACAAGGAACGCCACCGTTGTCTTGCCATTGGTGCCGGTGACGCCGATGACCTTGAGCTTCGAGCTCGGATGGCCGAACCACGCGACCGACGCGCAGGCGAGCGCGGCGCGCGAATCGGCGACGAGGATTTTCGCGGTGCGCGCCGTGGAGAAGCCGTTGGACTCGCAGATGACTGCCGCGGCGCCGTGCGCGACGGCGCTGGGAATGAACTCGTGGCCGTCGGCCTGCGCGCCCTTGAGCGCGACAAACACCATTCCCGGCCGGACACGGCGCGAGTCGCACGTGATTCCGGAGATCTCAAGGTCGAGCGGACCCTCGACCTTCACCGGCGCGAGTGTGGCGGCGAGTTGGCGGACTTGCATGGTCAGCGGGCGCCTGTGGCGCGGCGGACCTGCCCGCCGCCGACGACCATCGGCGTCGGCGGGGTGAGGTCCGGCTTGATGTTGAGATAATTGGCGGCGCGCTCGGCGATGGCCTTGAAGACCGGCGCGCACACGGCGCCGCCGTAGTAGCCGCCCGTGTGCGGCTCGTCGAAAATCACCGCGATGCAAAGCTCCGGATTGTCCGCGGGGAAGAAACCGATGAAGCTGCTGAAGTATTTTCCAGGCATGTAACCGCCGGGGCCGGCCTTCTGCGCGGTGCCGGTCTTGCCCGCGACGGTGTAGAACTCAAGCCGCGCCTTGAGCCCAGTGCCCTCGGGGGAGACGGCCACTTTGAGCGCGTCGGTCATCTGCTTTGCCGTCTGCGGTGCGATGGCCTGCCGGATGACCTGCGGCTGGATTTTCATCACCACATGGCCGCGGTCGTCCTCGAACCGGTCCACGAGCATCGGCCGCATCACGCGCCCGCCGTTGGCGATGGTCGCGAAGGCCATGCACATCTGCAGCGGGGTGACGGCGACCTCGTGGCCCATCGGCACGCGCGAGATGGACAACGGCGTCCAATTCCTCACCGGATGCACGATGCCGCGCTGCTCGCCGCGCAGCGGAATGCCCGTCACATCGCCAAATCCGAACGCGCGGATGTAGCCGTGCAGACCGGCGTCGCCGAGCTTGATGCCGATTTTCGCGGCCCCGACGTTTGAGGACTTGGCGATGATGGTCTGGACCGACACGACGCCGTAGCCGTGCGTCTCGTGCTCGCGCAGCCAGTGGCCGGCGTAGAAGAACTTGCCCTGCTCGCAGTCGAACGTGTCGGCAAGGGTGACAAGTCTCTCGTTGAGCGCGGCGGAGATGGTGACCGCCTTGAACGTGCTGCCCGGCTCCATGATGTCGGTGATGATTCGGTTGCGGCGGTTTCCCTCGGGGCCGTCGCCCGGGCGATTCGGGTTGTAGTCCGGCAGCGTCGCCATGGCGAGGAGCTCGCCGGTCCGCGGGCGGACCATGATAACGTGGGCTGCGTCGGGACTATGGCGCTTGATGCCCTCGGCGAGCTCCGACTCGACGATGTGCTGCAGTCCGGAGTCAATTGTGAGCACGATGTTGTAGCCGTTGCGCGGATCGACCTCCTGCTGGCGCAGCGTCACGATTTCCTGTCCGCCGTGGGTTTTTTCGGTCTGCACCCAGCCGCGCACGCCGTTGAGCTTGGCGTCGAGCGCGAGCTCGATGCCGTCCATGCCGACGTAATCGGTGTAAGTGCGGTTGTTGATCTTGCGCTCCGCGGTGCCGGTGTAGCCGAGCATGTGCGATGCAAGCCGCCCGCCGGGATACTCGCGCTGCTGCTGGTCGGGTTGCTCGGCGTAGATGGCCTTGTGACGAATGGCCCGGAATCGCTGTTGTTGCGAGTGCGGCAGCTTGCGTTCGGCCTTCTCGTCGTAGCCGAAATTCAACCTGGCCATCGAGGCGGTGACTTGCCGCCAGGTCTCGAGCGGGACTTTCTTCTTGAGCGAAACCCACCGGTTCGTCACGACGACGCCGTTGGTATCCAGCCGGGTCACCGGCGCGAGCTTTCGAACCAGGTCCGCCTCGGGCATCTGCAGCAAGGGCGCCAGCGTGCGTCCGACGAGTTCGTGGTGGCCACCGAGCAGCGCCGGGTCCGCGACCACGTGCTTCACGAACCGGCTGGTCGCGAGCAGATTGCCCTTGATGTCGCGAATGTCCCCACGGCGCGGCTCGATGGTGAGCGTGCGGCGCGTGTTGTCCTGGGCGAGGTCGCGCAGTTCGTCGTGCCGCAACACCTGCAACTCGACCAGCCGGAACCCAAGCCCGCAGAAGGCCACCGCCACGAGCGTGGCGAGGCCGAGCAGGCGTCCGGCGGGTGAGAGCAGTTTCTTCATTCGGCAAAGGCGATGATCTCGGCGGCGAGTGGTTCGCACCCGTGCGCGGCATCGGCACGCAAGATCCGCGCACCACGTCCGGAGTGGCGGCTCCAAGCTCCGAGCAGGATGCACAAGTGGAATTTCTGGGCCCATGTCGCGAGCGGATGCCCACCGGTCGCGGCGGCGGACGCTGCACCAAAGTTCAAGCCGGGGATGTGAAATGCGTTTGGTTTCATGGTCGGGTCAGCGGGACTTCGGCCCTCGCGACGCGAGGACCGTGACGCCCTTTCCCGGCGTCGCAGGGGGAGGCACAGGCGCTTCGACAAGGGTGATGACCTGCGCAGGTTGCGGCGGGACGAGGCCGAGCTTGAGGTCCTTGACGCGCTGCTCGAGCTCCGCGGGCGAGCGCATCTTGTCAAGTTGATCGCGGCGGGCCTTGTTCTCGCGGCGCAATTCCGCGAGGCGGTTTTCGTTCTCCTTGATCTGCTTGCCCAAGTGGAGGATTTGCGCCTTCTGCCACACGTAGCCCACGGCCATGCCCGCAGCGAGGACGAACAGCGCGATGTATTTGACCGCGGATTGAAGGCCGAGCGAGCCGGAGGAGTTTTTGCGAAGGTTGGTCATTGGAGCGATGGCGAGAGGATCAGTTCTTTTCGAAGACGCGCAGCTTTGCGCTGCGGGCCCGTGGGTTGGCGTCAACTTCCTCCTCCGGGGGTTCGATGGGTTTTCGCGTGACGATACGAAGCAAAGGCGCGCGCGACTGGCGGAGTTCCGGCACGTCCATGCCACCGGGCACGGTGTAGTCGCGCGCGGCGATGCGGCCAAAGTCCTTCACGATGCGGTCCTCGGCAGAGTGGAAGGAAATGACCGCGAGCCTGCCACCGGGCTTGAGCACTTGAAGCGCCGCGGGAAGACCCGCGCGCAGCGAGCCGAACTCGTCGTTCACGGCAATGCGGAGCGCCTGAAACACACGCGTGGCCGGATGCACCCGGCTGCCACGGCGCGGCTGGATGCGTTCGATGAGGCTGGCCAGTTGGGCTGTGCGTGTGAACGGCGCGCGAAGTCGCTCGCGCACGATGGCACCCGCGATGCGCCGCGCGTTCGGTTCGTCTGAGTTTTCGCTGAACGTTCTCATCAGTTCTTCGGCGCTCGCCTGGTTGCACAGCGTCGCCGCGCTGACCGGGTCGAGCGGGTTCATGCGCATGTCCAACGGGCCGTCCTGCTGGAAACTGAATCCGCGCGCGGCGTCGTCGAGCTGGACCGAGTTCACTCCCAAGTCCAGCACCACTCCGTCGCATGTGCCCGGCGGAATCCAGCCCGCCAGCCCGGCGTAATTCATCTGCCGCAATTCAAACCGGCCCGCGAACGACGCGAGCCGCTGCGCCGCCACTTCAAGGGCTGCGCCATCGCGATCGCACCCAAATAGCCATCCATTCGGCGCGCTCCGTTCCAGCACGGCGAAAGCGGTCGAACCCAATCCCACCGTCCCGTCGGCGTAGCGACCGCCCGGTTCCGGCCGAAGCGCGTCGAGCACTTCCGCCACCATCACAGGCTTGTGGATGAGGTCGGTCACTTTGCATGGACACCCATCAAATCCAGGCCAGACAGGCCGTCATGAGCCGCGGCAACTTCCGGCTGCGAACAAAGCGCGCCACCGCACCTCGCGCCGACTTCGTGGTGCCCGGCACGGCCGTATCCGTCTTCGGGCGCCGCGTCGGAACGACTTCCAAATCCGCGTCGGCAAGGTCGTTCCGGACCACCCGCAGGCGCTTGAGCCACGATTCGCGCTCGGTTGCCGCAGGCTTGCGCGCCGGCGACTTTGCGAGTCCAGACAGCCGCGCGAGCTTCGCGAACATCGCGGGCTTGGGCTTGCGCTTCCGCTCGGCCGCAACCAGCACCGGCTCCGGCGGACTCGCTGCTTGTCTCGGGGCCGGACGCGTCGGCGGCTGTGACGGCTTCACGGACGCCGCGCTCTTCGGCTTGCGCATCCCGACGCGCGCGGGCTGCGAACGCGGTTCACTCGCAGGCCCCGCAGGTTCGCGAACCGGCCGGGTATCAGCCGCGGCGGGTGCATCCGCCGCGGCTGTCCCGACCCTTTGTTCCCCTGAATCCACCTGCGAATGCGTCGCCGCCGTTCCCGGTTCGGGCATCACTTCGACCGACGCTTCCACCTCGACAGGCAACAGCGTCGGCGGTTCCTCGCGCTCCGATTCGCTCACCCGTCCAAACGGATTTCTATCCGGCTTTTTCTTCTCGGGCTTCGACTTGTCGGATCGCGACACTTTCGCTGGCTCGCCTTCGTCCGAAGACTTCGGGACGAGATTCGCCTTGGTCACGCGATACTTCGACCGCCCTTCGCGGATTCCCACCAGGCTCTTGCCGGCGGAGAGCAGTTTCATCAGGCCCATGGTCAGGCGAGGTAACGGACCGCGTCCTCCGCGACGGACTCATCGTCATCCGCCACGGGCACGTAACGATCCACATTCCAGATTTCAAACCGGTCGAGCAGGCTCACGAGCTTGGCCTTGGTCGTGATGCCGGCGCTTTCCGCCAACTCAGCCGGCAGGCATATCCGGCCAGCCTTGTCGAGCGTCACCGCCGCCGAGTGCGTGCCGATGTAGCGCTTCAATTGATTCTTCCGCGGATTGTCATTCGGCATCGCGTTGACCTCGGCGAGCAACTCAGTCATCTTCTCCGGTGTCAGAACGCGGATACATGTGCCATTCGAATGCTTCCACGGGATCAAGATGAACTTCGCGTCCTCGCGCGAAGGACGCCAGTCCGACGGCACCTGCAATCGGCGCTGCCCGTCCACGCCATGCTCGAAGGCACCGTGATAACTCATTTCCACGCTCGTTGTGGCTGCAGGCATTTCGCGAAAGAGGGCCAAAACCCTGTTTGCCCCGGAACGGCACTATTCGTAACTGATCGCCCCAGAGTGGTCAATAGGGGAGTTTAGTTTTTTTTAGGGGCAGAAAGTCGCGCCCTTCCATCGCTCCTGTCACGAACGCGAACCGCTTCTTGGGTCGCTCGCCTCGACTGCGAAGTTGCGCATTGGAATCTCAGCGCGGGCTGATTGCCATCCCATCGTTGAATCGCTATTCACTCGCTGTGCGCACGGAGGAATTCCATTACGAGCTTCCTCCGGAATTGGTCGCACAGTCCCCTGCCCCGTCGCGCGACGCATCACGAATGCTCGTGCTCGACCGCGCGACTGGCCGCGTCGCGCACCACGTGATTCGAGAGTTGCCAGACTTCCTGCGCGACGGCGATGTGCTCGTGCTGAACGACTCGCGAGTGATCCCCGCGCGCCTGCGCGGATTCAAATACACGGGCGGCGGGGTCGAACTGCTCCTGGTTGAGGAAGTCGCCGTGAACGATTGGTGGGTGATGCTCAAGCCCGGCAAGCGAGTGCGCGAAGGGACTCGAATCCGAATCGTCGGCGCGCACGCGACCCAAACTACGTTGAGTGGCGTCGTGACAGCGAAGAATGAGGAGGGCCATTGCCGGATTGAATTCACCGGAGTCCCCGACATCGCGGAGTCACTGCACGAATTCGGAGAGACTCCGCTGCCGCCGTATGTCCAGCGCGATGCGAGCGGCCCGACGCTGGCAGATTCCGAACGGTATCAGACGGTGTTCGCGCGTCTGCCCGGGTCGGTCGCAGCGCCGACGGCTGGATTGCATTTCACGAAGCGGTTGCTGGACGAGGCGAGGCGCCGTGGCGCGCGCATTTGCTTCGTGACGCTGCACGTCGGATTGGGAACGTTTGCCCCCGTGAAAGCTGCGCGCGTCAAGGACCACGTGATGCACGAGGAGCGCTTCGAACTGCCCGCACCGACGGCGGACGAACTGAACTCGGCGCTGCGCGAGCGCCGACGCATCATCGCCGTCGGCACCACAACTGTTCGTGTGCTGGAATCCGTCGCCGCGCAGGACGGCGGCGCGCTCCAACCGGTGTCAGGCCGCACGCGCATCTTCATCCACCCCCCGTTTCGGTTCCGGGTTGCAAGCGCGCTGCTGACGAATTTCCATTTGCCGGAATCCACGTTGTTGATGCTCGTCAGCGCATTTGCGGCGCCGGGCACAATGGCCGGCAAGGAACTCGTTCTCGCCGCCTACGCCGGGGCGGTTCGCGAGCGCTACCGGTTCTTCAGCTACGGTGATTCCATGCTGCTCCTGTGAACAGGCGCTCCAGCTCCACAACGCCTTCGCGACCGTTTGTCCTCGTCAACATGGCGATGACCGCGGACGGGAAGATCGCCTCCGCCAATCGCGCCGTTTCCTCCTTCTCCAGCGCCTGCGACCAGCGGCACCTGCTCGAACTCCGCACGACCGTCGACGCGGTAATGTGCGGCGCGCGGACCGCGGACTTGAACCGCATCACGCTCGGGCCGGGCGGCGTGAGGTTTCGGAAACTTCGCCTTCGCCGCGGGCTTGCGGAATTCAACCTGCGCATCGTCGTCAGCGGCTCGGGCTCGCTCGACCCGCGCGCCCACCTGTTCACGAAACGTCACTCGCCCGTGCTCGTGCTGACCACGGCGCGAGCGGGTGGCGCGCGATTGGCGCGGCTTCGCAAAGTCGCGGGGGAAGTCCGTGTCGGCGGGCGCAATGCCATCAATTGGCCTGCGACGCTGCGATGGCTCCGTGCGAAGTGGGGTGTGCGCCGGCTCCTGTGCGAGGGCGGCGGCGAACTCAACGACGCGCTCTTCCGCGCCGGGCTCGTGGACGAACTGCACCTCACCATCTGCCCGGGTGTGCTCGGCGGGCGCGAAGCGCCCACGATTGCCGACGGTTTCGGCGTGCCAAGACTGGCGCTCGCTGCGCCGATGGAGTTGAAGTCCGTTCGCCGCGCCGGTGATGAACTCCTGCTCGTATTCCGCGCGACGCGCCGGAGGACTCAGACCGCGTCCCCGGGCGGAGGTTTCCGTTCGGCCGGTTCCTCCTCGATCGTTACCACCCAGCGCGCCATCAGCCAGAGAACGTCGGCGAGGCGGTTGAGGTAAACGACGATCTCGGCGTTGCGCAGTTCGCCCGCTTCCTGAAGCGCGACGACGCGCCTCTCCGCGCGGCGGCACACGGTGCGCGCGACGTCGAGCGCGCCGGAACTGACCGTGTCGCCGGGAGTCGCCCAGCCGCGATACGTGATCTCCTCCGCCTCGATTTGCGCGACGATGCGGTCGAGCTTGGCGGTCGTGTCCGGCTTCACGACGGGGTGACCTTCCTTCTCGTAGCGCGGCAGATCCTCGACCGCAGTCGCAAGTTCACCCATCAAGCCGACGAGGTCCTTCTGGATGGCGAGCAGGTGCGCGCGGACCGCGTCCGACCTTGCCGTGGCTCGGGCAAGTCCAAGCGCTGCGTTGAGTTCGTCCACGCAGCCGTAAGCCTCGACGCGCGGGTGGCTCTTCAGCACACGCCGGTTATACATGAGGCCGGTCAGCCCCTTGTCGCCCGTCTTGGTGGCGATGCTCATGAAGCGCCCGCCGCGGAATCGGGGCGCGTCGTGCGCGGCCCGTGGTTGAAGCGGAACCAGTAGAGGTCAAGCGCGCGCACAATGTCCAAAAGGTCGTCGAATTGAACGGGCTTGACGATGTGGGAATTGACGCCGAGGTCGTGGGCGAGGTCCACATCCGCCGGTTGTTCGGACGTGCTCAGCGCGATGACGGGGAGCCGCTTCAACCCGGGCTGGCGTCGAAGCCGCTCGATCACCTCGTGTCCGCAACGCTTCGGCAGTTTCAAGTCGAGCAGCACGACCGTCGGCAGCGGATACAGCGCGCGGTCCGCATACGGCCCGTCGGCGCCGAAGATGGGAAACGCGCGGTCGCGGATCCACGGCACTGGGCCGTCGCGCCGACGGATGCGATACTCGGTGGACTTGAAATCGCCGCGCCGGTTGCCTTCGAGCATCGGCAACACCACGGCCCTGTCTTCCGGCACGACGGAATCCATGAAGGACTCCATGCGCGCGAACAGGGTCTCGCAGGTCTGGCCCCAGATGCGCTCGTAGGCGGGGTTGATGTAGGTGATGCGCTGACACTCCGCGTCCACGACCCACAACACGTCATGCTGGTTCTCGGCGATCTGCCGGAAGCGCTCCTCGCTTTCCCGCAGCGCCTCCGCGGTTTGCTTGCTCTCGGTGATGTCCACCATCACGCCCACCATTTCGCGCGAGCCATCGGGCCGCGTGACGAAGGACACCAGGTCGTGCAGCCACACCACGCGGCCATCCGCGGCGATCATCCGGTATTCGAACTCGTGCTCGCGCCAGTCGCGCGTGGCGGCGAGGCAGAAGCCCGGCGCCCACGTCGCGTCGTCCGGATGCAGGTGGTTCAGCCAGAACTTCGGCTCCTCGATCCACTGCCGCGCCGGATAACCAAGCACGCGCTCCGCCTCGGGGTTCACGTAGGTGAACTGGAACGTCTCCGGGTTGGCGCTCCACACGACCGCCTTGACCGTTTCGACCAGCCGCCGGAACCGCACCTCGGCCGTGTTGAGGCGCTCCTCCGTGCGCGCGCGCTCCGTGATGTCCACGAACGTCACCACCGCACCGGTCTGCCCGCCGGTCGCCGGGTCGCGCAGTGGCAGCGCCGTGAAAGTGAGCCACGCCCATCCGCTGGTCACGTCGCGAAAGCTCGACACGCGGGCAATGATGCGCTGGCCGACGCGCTGCGGCGTGGTCCACCGCTCGAAGACGCGCCCGTCGTTGAACTCAAGCACGTCAAAGCCGTCCGATTCCGGCCTCTCAAAAATCTCGCGCGACCGGCTCAGAAACCGGTCGGGGTCCTTGAGCTGGCCGAGCACGAATTGCAATGCTGCCTCGTTGTCACGCGAGGCGAGCAACTCCGCCGGCAGCCGCCACATCTGCGCGAACTTGTGGTTGAACAGCGCGATGCGTCCCTCGAGGTCCACGACCAGAATGCCATCCGCGGTGGATTCCAGCGTTGCCGTCAGCAGCGAGAGGGCACGGGCGGACTCGACCTCGGCCATGCTCGGCTGCGGCGCGCTGCGCGGTGCGGGCTGGCGCGCGCCCGGACAGCTGCGGCGTGGCAGGACGGGCTTTCTCATGCGGCAGCCTGCTTGCGCGGCGCGAAGTCGGCGCACCGCTTCGAGCCGGGAAACATCTTGTGCGGATTGCATCGGCCGCCGGGGTCGAACACGCGGCGCAATGCGCGCATCGCGTCAAGGTCGTCCGGGGTGAATTGCATCGCCATCATGTCCATCTTCTCCACGCCGATGCCGTGCTCGCCGGTCACGCTGCCGCCGAGTTGCACGCACTTCTCAAGGATGTCGTGCCCGGCCGCGAGCGCGCGCCGGACCTCGTCGGGCATGCGCTCGTCGAACAGCACGAGCGGGTGGATGTTGCCGTCGCCCGCGTGGAACACGTTCGGGATGCGCAACCCGTGCCGCTGGCTGGTCGCCGCGATGAACCGCATCATCTCCGGCAGCCGGGACCGCGGCACCACGCCGTCCTGCGTGAGAAAACTCGGGCTGAGCCGGCCGATGGCGCCGAACGCGCGCTTGCGGCACTTCCACAAATCGGCGCGCTCCTGCTCGGACTGCGCCACGCGCACCTCGCGGGCGTGGTTCTTCCGGCAAAGCCCGACCACCCGCTCCGCCTGCCGCGCCAATCCCGCGCGAAGCCCGTCCAGTTCCACGATGAGCACCGCGCCCGCGTCCGTCGGGAAGCCGAAGCGATATGCCGACTCGACAGCTTGCGTGATCATCTGGTCCATCATCTCCATCGCGCCGGGGATGATGCCCGCGCCAATAATGTCGCTGACGGTCTGGCTCGCGTCGTCCACGCTCTCGAACACACCGAGCAGCGTCTTGAACTCCTGCGGTGCGCGAACCAGCCGGACGAGCACGCGCGTCACCACGCCGAACATCCCCTCGCTGCCGATGACCGCGCCGCGCAGGTCGTAGCCGGGAACATCCTCGCCACCGTCGGGCTGCGTGCCGAGCCAAACGATCTCGCCGTCCGGCAGCACCAGTTCGAAGCCGAGGACGTGATTGGTGGTCACGCCATATTTGAGCGTGTGTGGTCCGCCGGAGTTCGTGGCCACATTGCCGCCGATGGTGCACGAGGGCTGCGACGACGGGTCCGGCGCGTAGAAAAGGCCGTGGGACTTGACGGCTTGCGTGACCCACGCGTTGACCACGCCCGCCTCGACGAGCGCGCGCCGGTTCGTCGCGTCCACGTGCAGGATGCGGTTCATGCGCGTGAGCGCGATCATCACGCCGCCCGTGACCGCGAGCACGGAGCCGCTCAGGCTCGTCCCGGCGCCGCGCGGGATGATGGGCAGCCCGTGCGCCGCGCACAACCGCACCACCGCGGCCACTTCCGCGACGGACCGCGGCAGCACGACGGCGTTGGGGGGATTCCTCTCAAGCGTGTAGGCATCGCACTCGTAAACAAGCAGCTCGTCCATCGCGGTGACCACGTTTTCAGGACCGACGATGCCGGCCAATTCGCGCGCGACCGCAGGCGTGACCGACGCTTCCGAGGGATTGGGCACGGCCGGAACGTAGCAGGCGGTGCCGACGGTGTCGAGATGCTCACTCGGGCCTCCGAAGGCGGAACGGCGCGGGCTGGCCCGATTGACGCCGGGCGGGTTCGAATCCCAGATTTTTCCTTCCCACTCCCGCGTCGGCGTGTATCCTCCGCCGCGAATCATGCCAAGCACTTCCCCTGGAATTCCATCGTCTGCATTGCATGAGTGAGCCCACGCTCAAGGGCGCGTGCGTGAAATGCGGGGAGCATGTCGCGTTTCCCGAGTCGCACGCGCACAACAAGGTGCCTTGCCCGCACTGCAAGATGATGACCCCGCTCATCCCGGGGAAGCAGACGCCCGAGGGGCTGTTCTACAAGTGCTTCTGCAACGCGTGCTGGGACAAGATCGAGTATCACGCGCGGCTCATCGGGTCCGAGGTCCCGTGCCCGCACTGCAAACAGAACACAGTGCTGGCCGCGCCCGGAAACCAGTCGCGACCGCTCCCGTCCTCCGCGCCGGCGGCTGCGCCTGCGGCCGTTGCGCCGGCGAGTTCCATCGCGCAGAAGACTCCGGTTGAACCGATGGCCGCTGTGCATGCCGCCGCCGCGGCGCGTGTCACGCCGGGTCCCGCGCACGTCACGCCCGGCCCCAAACCCGTCGCGCCGCCGCCCAAGCCCGTCACTCCCGGGCCGGCGCACGTTGCGCCGGGACCGAAGCCCGTCATCCCTGCGGCCAAGCCTGTGATGGCCGGAGGCGGCGCGCCTCCCGTGCCTCCGAAACCGCTCGCACCCGCGCCCGCGAGAGCCGTCAGTCCTGACAAGCCCGCGACGCTCGTGGATCCGCCGCCGGGACCGATGGCGAATCCACCGCCGCCGCCTTCAGTGCCACGGGCCCGCGTCGAAGCCGCGGACGCGGGCCGGGTGAAATCGCGGCCGAAGTGGCTCATCCCGGTCGCAGTCGGCGTGGGCGTGCTTGCGTTGGTGGGCGTCGCGCTCGTGTTCATCCTCCCGAAGCTCCGCGGCGGCGGCTCCGGTCCGCCGAAGACCGAGGTGGATTACCTCCCGGGACATCGGTTCCAGAAAAAGGCCGACACTGGCGTCATTTACGTCGTCGGCGTCGTGACCAACCGCTCAGCCGCGCAGGTGTTCAACGTGAAAGTCGAGTTCGACTTGATTGACGAAACCGGGTCGAAGGTGGGCGTGGCGCAGGACGTGAAGGACGTCATCGAACCGCATGGAACCTGGAGCTACAGCGCGATGGTGCCTTCCAAGGCCGCCGTCGAAGCCCAGCCCAAGCCCATCACGAAGGACTGACGCCGCGCGGCTTCACGCCGTCGCGGAAACGGGCTCCGCAATCAGCGCGCGACCGGCGGGCGCTTGCGCAGGCCGCGACTTCACCCCGCCATTCAGCGCGATGCTCAACGCGACGAATCCGCAGAAGTGCGCGAGGTCGCTCGCCAGCGCGCCGAACACGGTCCAGAAGAAGACAAACTTCGCCGCGAAACATGCGCAGAGGAACGCGTTCACCGTCCGCAGCGACGCGTCGCCGTGCTGGACGTTCCGGTGCAGCACCCGCAGGCTTGCCAGCCCGAACAACAAGAACGCCACGACACCCGGCACGCCGAACGGCACGAGCACCGAAAGCGGCCCGCTGTGGTAGTCGCCCGCGGTGACCGCCTGGTCAATGTCCGCCGCGAGCCCGCGCTTCTGCGCCTCCACCACGAGGTAAAGGTCCGTCGGGTTGATGGAGTAGCCCTTGCCGAGCCAGAGATACTTCGGCACGTCCGCCCACACGACGCGCCACATGCGCAACCGCCAGTCGGTCGAAGCCGCGGCGTCGCCCTTCGCCAGCGGGCTCATCTCGATGGGCAGGAAACTCAGCGCGCGCTGCACGGGAAACGGCAGCCTCGGCGCAAGCGGCACCAGCGCCACGCACACAATCGCCCCGCCGAGCGCGATGAGCGGCATCAGCCGCGTCCGCCACAAGCCCTCGAGCCAGAATTGAAATCCAAACACCAGCGCGGCGAACACCACCGCCGACCGGAATCCGCCGAACAAGCTCACGACCACCACCGCCGTGAACACGACCAGCCGCCACGGCCGCCGCCAGTCGAACAGCCCGGCCACGCCGTAGTGAGCAAGCATCCACGAGTAGATGCCCGTCATGGCAAACGTCACCGCGTTGAACCGCGACATGGCGCTCTCGGTGATGGCCTGCTGCACCGCGAATTCCACCGGGAACAGATTGAACAGCCAGTAGAAGCTTGGCCCTGCGAGGTAGACGAGGTTGCTGATCGGATGCGTCAGCGCGCCGATGAGGAACAGCAGCACCGCCAGCCGCGCGCGGCCCGGCGGAATCGCCTGACAACTGATGGCGAAGAACCCGACAATCGCGGCGAAGATGTAGATGTAATGCCGTCCGCCGTAAGTCGAGCCGCCGAGCGACCGGATGCCAATGCCGCCCCGCGCCACCGCCGTCGCGAGCACCACCGCGCCGAGCAAGACCAGCGTCCACGCCACCGTCGGCACGAGCTGCAACCGCGCGACGCGCCGGCCCGCCTCGCCGAGATTGTCGCGCAACAGCCACGCCATCACGCTCAGCCCGAGGCTCACTGCCGCCAGCAGCATCCACATTTGCGGCCGGCCCGGCAGGAAGAACACGAGCACGGACGCGTTCCAGCTCAGCAGCAGCAGCCAGTAATGCCAGCGCAACAGCACCGGCACGGACATCACCGCGAGCGTCAGCCCCACGACCATCAGCGAGCGCGTGTCATACGGCGTGGCCAGCAAGTAGCCCAACGCCAGCGCGAGCCCGGCGCATGCCAGCAGGGTGAGGGTCGCGTGGCGCATCGCAGCCTCCCGGCGTCACTCGGGCGAGGACGCGCCGTTCCCGGTCCACGCGTCGCGACGCTGCTTGGCCTTCACGAAGAAATCCTCGATGGTGGCCGTGTCGCCCTTCTCAAGCGCGTGCTGGAATTCCTGCAGGTCCTCGATGAACACGCCGAGGATGCGCGCAAGGTTGCCGCGGTTCGCGATGGCGATGTCGCGCCACATCTCCGGTGAACCGCTCGCGATGCGGGTCGTGTCGCGAAAACCGTTCGCGCAAAGCCGCGCCTGCTCGGCCGGATTCGCCGGGCTGAGGACGTAGTTCGAAAGCTCGGCCGCCACGATGTGCGGCAGGTGGCTGCCGCGCCCCACGAGGTCGTCATGCATCTCCGGCGCGAGGCGCAGCACGCGCGCGCCGACGCCCTTCCAAAAATCGGTCACGCGCCGGAGAGCATCGGCCTTCGTGCGCGCGGTCGGCGTGAGCACGCACACCGCGCCTTCAAACAAGTCGGCGCGCGCCGCCTTCACTCCCGTCTTCTCCGCGCCGGCCATCGGATGGCTTCCGACGAAGTGCGCGCCCGCGGCGGCGGCGAGCGGTTCGAGGCCGGCCACGACACAGCCCTTGACGCTGCCAACATCGGTGACAAGCGCACCGCGTTGCAGCGAGGGCCCCATCAACTCGACGAGCGAGGCCATTTGCGCAACCGGCGTGCAGAGCACCACCACATCGGCATCGCGCACGACGGCCGCGAGGTCGGTCGAGGCGGCGTGCACCGCACCGAACTCGACGCACTCGGAGACGCTCGCCTTGCGCCGGACGAAGCCCTCGACCCGCGCCGCGAGGCCGCGCTGTTGCGCCGCGATGCCCAGCGAGCCGCCGAGCAGGCCGACGCCGATGAGCGCGAGCTTGTGGATGCGTTGCATTCGCGGCGAATATGCGTTGCACCCCGCGGGCATCAAAGCGCAAATTGCGCGGCGGCCCGCTCGGCGTCCTTGATGCGCACCTTCCTGCTCGGGCAATTGCGGCGATGGCCGGCCGGTTACCGCGCGGCCCGCCGTGTGGCGCGCGCCGCGTCGGGGGCGTGGTGGTCCGCGCTCCGCCTTGCGGCGGCTCCAAGCCGCGAGGTCGGTCCGCCCTTTGGCTCATTCTCCGCGCGCAGGCTTGTAGAGGATGGCACCGTCGCCGGCCGCGTGATTCACCCCGCGGGATTGACGCCACCGCCGGCGACAGCCGATTCGCTGCGCGTGCGCGCAGAACTCGGTCAGGAGAAGCTGGGCTCGTGGCCGGTGTTTTGGAGCCGGCACCGTGAAGCGCGGCTTGTCGGCCGCTCGCTCGCGCTGGTGGACAAACAGAAGCGCGTCTGCTTCGAGAGCGTTTACGGGCCGCACTGCCTGCGCACCGACCCGGCGACGCGTTTCTGGACCTTGCCGCCCGCCGTGCGGCTCGAAGGGCCGTGGACGAGTGTCGTGTCGTGGTGGTCGGACGGATTCTACCACTGGTTCATGGACGTGCTGCCGCGGCTCGCGCTGCTCGGCGAATTCCCGCCCGCCACGCGCATCCTTGTGCCGCCACTGACGATGCCGTGCCAGCTCGAGACGCTCGACTGGCTCGGTGTCCGCGAGCGGTGTGTGCCCACCACCGCGACGCACTTGCGCGTCGAGGATTACTTTTTCTCCGCGCCGACTGCGATGACCGGCGGGAGCGACGCGCGCGCGGTGGAATTCCTGCGCGCGAGTTTTCTCGGCCGGGCGGACACGGCAGCCGGAACGCCGCGGAAGATTTTCGTGCATCGTGCCGGCGGGCGGCGCGGGCTTGTGAACGAAGCCGAGGTGCTGGACTTGATGACGCAGCGGGGCTGGACGGTCGTGAACCCTGCGGCGCTGCCGATGGCGCGGCAGGTCGCGCTGTTCGCGGACGCAGAGGCGGTGTGCGGCGTGCACGGCGCGGGGTTGGTGAACCTCCTCTGGTGCCGCGCGGGCTGCCGCGTGTTCGAGCTGGCGCCGTCAAACTACTTGAACGGCGTGTATGAAGGGCTCGCGGCGCTCGTCGGCGCGCAGCACCAGTTTCTCGCATGCGAAGCCACGCCGGATTTCAAGGCACAGGTGAGCCTGGCCGCGCTCGGGAAGTTCCTTGGCGATTGAAGTCAGCCCGCGGCGGGACGGTTCGTGTTGACGAGCAGCTCGCGTTTCTCCGGCGGCAGGAGCACCGCATCGTGTCCGCGCATCCGCTCCCGGAAATCCTCCGCAAGCCGGCCGTCGTCGAGAATGAACCGGAGCGTCCAGCCGTCGGGTTGCAACGCGCGCACCTGCTCGTCCGTGAGCATGATGTGCTCGAAAAACAAGACCGGCTTCCGCTCGCGGAGGGTTTCGCGCAGTCCGTCGAACACCTGCGGCTCGAAGCCCTCGACATCCACCTTGATCACGTCCGGCGGCGGCAGGAAAAGCTCGCGCTGCACTTCGTCGCCGCGACGAATGCGGATCGGGACCGTCGTGGCGTGGTCGAGTTCGCGCTTCAAGGAACTGTAGGCCGAGCTTCCGGGCTGCACGCGCAACGCAAGTTCCTCGTCGCGCGCCCCGAGCCCGAATGGATGCACGCGCACGAGCTTGTGCCCGCGGAACAGTGAATCGAGCACGCGCAACGGCCCCGGCGCGGGCTCGAACGCATGAACCGCGCCGAGCCGGTGGCGCGGGTGCGCGAAGTGCGCGGACACGAACCCGACGTTCGCCCCGACATCCCACAAGACCGCGCCCGGCGCGAGGCAGCGTTCCATCCAGGAAATGAGCGCGGCGTGATTACCGAGTTCGCCAAGCCCGAGATTCAGCAGCGTGAAGACTGCTTCGTCGCGGAAATCCACCTCCGCCATGCCGACGCCGGGGACGTCGAGCGGAAACGCGCGCAGTCCGGGCACGACGCGCGCCACGCGGCGCAGCAGCCAGCCCGCGCCGGGCAGGCGAAACCGCCCGTGAACGAGGAAGTAAAAGCGGACCAGCGCGCTCGCCAGCACGCGCGGATGGGAGAAGCCCGGCGCAGCAGTGTCAAGGTTCAACCCGCCGCCTGCCGCACGCGTTCGAGGATGACGTCGGCGATGAGGGGTTCGCTGCCGACGCTCCGGGCATACCAGAGCAGGCGGCCGTGCCGGCCGGTCGGGTTGCGCCACGTGGGCTGGCCGGACTGGAAGCGCTCCTTCACCACGCGCTCCGGTTCGCCGAGCAGCACGGGAATGTCCTCGAAGCTGTGCAATCCGTCGCTGATGAAGAACGGCACCATCACGAGGTGCTTCGCCGCGGTCGCCTGCCAGCAGCCGCCGATACGCGGCTCCTCCTCCATGAACGCGGCCTGCACGTCGGCGAACTGGCCGCGCGCGCGAATGAGTTCCACCTGCCGCTCGATGGCCTTGCGGGAGTTTTCGTTGTTGCCCGTGCCGTGGCCGGCGATGAACAGCGCCGTGTCGCGGTTGGCGGGCCGGCGCGGAAAGGGATGCGCCTCGACCACTTCGCGCGCGCGCGCGAGGATGACGCCGGTCATGCTGTCGTGCGTGCCGACGGGCCCGCAGTAGTGAATCGTCTGCCCGCCGCTGCGGCGCACGCGGCTGAATCCCTCCTGCCCCGCCGCGCGGAATCCCATCTCACGCGGGAGCACTTCCTCGGTGAAGTAGCCCTCGCTGATGAAGAGCGGCACGATGAACACGCGCGGCGCGAACACGCCACGCAGCGCGCCCGCCCAATACGGCTCCTCCTTCCAAAACGTGGTGACGACCTGCGCGAAGAGCCCGCGCCGCCGCAGTTCCTCCGCGTGCTGGTGCGCCGGCGCGGCGGAATCGGCGTTCACCGTCGAGCCGTGGCCCGCGAGCACAAGGGCGGCGTCGGCGAAGTCGTTCGCAGGCACACCCAATTGTTAGCCAAGCCGCCCGGCCGCCGCAACCTCACGCGACGCTTTCGGCCCCGGGCGACTGGAGCGCGGAGTCCTGCGCGTGCGCGCCCACGTCGCCTTCGTAGTGGGTGACACGGCTGAAGTGCAGGTCGGCGGAGCGCGATTCGGCTTCGTCGGCGGAGGTCGCCGTCACCGGCAATTCGAACTGGCCGTCCGGCAGCGCGAACCGATAACTAAACGTGCCGTCGGGGCGCAGCTTGATGCGCCGCCCGCCGATGGCGACCGAGGCGCTGGGGTCGGTCGCGCCATAGATGACCAGTTCGGCGTTGATGTTGAACCAAAAGTTTCGCGCGGGCGCGGCCTGATTCGGCGCGAAGCTCGACACGCCACCGTGCGGCGACGACGAACCTTCGGAGAACTGCGCCGCAGCGGCCGACGACAATTCCCGCGCGAGCTGGCGCTTGACCAGTTCGGTGATTTCCAGCGAACCAATCCACACACGGCGAATCTCGTCCATTGTGACGAGCGCGGCCAGCGCACGCTCCTGCTCCGGGGTCCAGCGCGGCGCGGTCGCGCGTTTATCGGCGGCGGCCTCGAACACGGATGCGGCGAATGGCGCGCGCCCCTCGACATCCAATTGTCGCAGGGCCTCGAGCAACGGAACGTTGTCCGACACGGCGGCCTTCACCACATCAAGAATCTGGTCGAAGGGCACGCCGGCGGGCAGGTTCGCGAACGTCACGCTCGTGTCGTCGCTGATGGCGTCCGGTGGTGTGAGCGCCGGGCGCGAAACGGACAGCGAGTTCCACGCGCCCGCAGCATCGCGGTAGCCGAGCTCGGCGACGAACCGCGTGGCGCCGCGGCCGACGAAGACGAACCAGCACTTGGATTCCGGATGCACGTGCTGGGTGACGAACGGCTCGCCAGCGACGCGCTCGACGAACACGCGCAGGATGAGATGGCCGTCCGCGGAAAGCCCGTTGAAGCGGCGCAACTGCTCGCGCGTGAAGTCCCAGTGCGCGTAAAGCCAGTGCGGGTCGCGCGCGGCGAGCAACAGCCGGCGCGTGCCGTAGGAGTCGGGCAATTCGCCCGGTTCGTCGAGCCGCGCAGCATGCGCCGGCGGCGCGGACGGACCGAGGGCGTAGCGCGCGCCCGGACCGCCGGGCGTGGTCGCGCGCGACGGTTCGTCGCCCTCGAGCAGCACGGGCGGCACGGCGACGGCGGGCTTGGCCGCGCGGGGCTTGGTGACCTTGATGCGCTGGCGCAAAGCGGCGGGTTTGGTGGCGCGCGGCGCTGCGGGCTTCGCTGGCTTGGCACGCGGCAATTCTGTGGCGGCGGTTACGACCGCCGACCGAGGCGCGCGGGCTGCGCGCGGCGCGGCTGGCGAGGCGGGCGTGGCGAGGTTCGCGCCGGCTGGAATCTTGATGCGGACGCGCTGCTTGGCCGCGGCTTTAGTGGAAGGCACGGCCCTGACGGCGGAGGACTCGGTTGCCGCGGCGGGACTATCAGTTGTGGCCGGTGTCACGGCGGATTTCTTCTTATCCGTTTTCATGGTCGGGGATGCAGGCTGCGCGGGAAAGGCGAAATGCCCTCGGACAGGACGGACTATCCGAGGCGCGGATTCATCGCGCAACGGAAAAATTCCGCGCGCGGCCTGGCCTCGCGGTGCCGCGGAACGGGCCCTCGCAGTTACTCCGTCGTGTGCAGCTTGAGCCAGAGGATATCCACGCCGTCGGTGACGGTGTTGGGCCGCACGACGCCCCCGATGGACGCGGCACCCGCGGCCGAGAGCCGGGTCAGGCCCCACTTATGCGTGTCGGCCCGGCCGTCGGCGTATCCAAAGGAGGTGCCGCCGAGGTGCAGCGCGGCCGGCAGGTTGCAACCGGTCCATGCGTTCGTGGTGGACATGTCAATCGCGAAGTAGCCGTCGTCAATCGAGTTGGGATCTTCGTGCGTGAACACGTAGAGCTCGGACGGCTTCTGCATATCCACGATGCGCTGGAAGACGCGGAACTGCGGCCAAGGTGCCGCGGGGAAAGGGTTGGGCCGGATGCCGCCATTCATCCAGTTGTTCATGGAGACGCTGCGCACATACGTCGAGACCGCGCCGGGATAGACGAAGCGGTCTGAGGGACAGCGGAAGATCTCCGGGGTTTGCGCGTAACGCCCCAATTGTGCGTGCATGAAGAGCGTGGTGTTGGTTTCGTTGCCGGCCACGTAACCGGTTGCGGCCGGGCGTTGCCCCTCGGCGCACCAAGTGTTGTTGGTCTGTGTGCGCAACACGGCGCCGGGGTTGCGGCAAAGCCGGTCATCGAAGTCCCCATAGTAAAGCGTCCACGCCAACTGAAGCTGCTTGTTGTTGGCGATGCACTTGGTCGAGTTGGCCTTCTCCTTTGCCTTGGAAAGCGCGGGCAGGAGCATGCCGGCAAGGATGGCGATGATGGCGATGACGACAAGCAGTTCGATGAGGGTGAAGCCGCACCGGCGGCAGCGACTCTGCGTGCTGAACTGGGCCGTCATGGGTTTGGGTTCGGGGTAACTGATCAGGTTGGGTGACTTGACCAGAGGTTATGTAGGAGGAGGCTGAGGCTCAAGCCTCAAGTGATGGGGAAGAGTTTCATTGCGCGTCAATGCGACGTGGCCTTTTCCGCACCGAGGCCGGTGTTGGCCCGCACGGTCAACTCGGCGAATTTCGCCTCCGCGCGGGGTTCGCGCGTGGCCAGCGTGGCCAGCACGGCGGCGAGGAAGCCGAGCGGGATGCTCACGATGCCCGGATTCTTGAGAGGGAACAGCGGTGCATGCTGGATGAGCGCCTTGGCGTCCGTGCCCATCACGCTCGGGCTGACGATGATGAGCGCGATGGAACTGACCAGCCCGACCGCAAGCCCCCAGCATGCGCCGGCCGTGGTGAAGCGCCGCCAGAACAGGGACAACACAATGACCGGCAGGTTCGCGCTCGCAGCGACCGCGAACGCCAGGCCAACCAAAAAGGCGACGTTGATGGTCTGCAGCCTGATGGCCAGAAACATCGAGACCGCGCCGACCACGAATGCCGCGATGCGCGCGACCCGGACTTCCTCGCCCGGGCTGCGCTCCTTTCCGTGGTGCAGGACGTTCGTGTAGAAATCGTGCGCGAAACTCGTCGAGGCGCTGATGGTCAAGCCGGCCACCACCGCAAGAATCGTCGCGAACGCCACCGCGCTGATGAACGCGAAGAACACCTCGCCGCCGAGTTCCTTCGCAAGCAGCGGCGCGCTCATGTTCTCGACGCTGATGTTGCCGGGCGTGAGGATGGTCGCCGCGCCGAAGCCGAGAAACGTCGTCATGATGTAGAACGCGCCGATGATCGCCATCGCCCACACCACGCTCACGCGCGCGGTCTTCGCGTCGGGCACGGTGTAGAAGCGCACGAGGATGTGGGGCAAGCCCGCCGTGCCGAAGACCAGCGCGAGCCCGAGCGACACGAGGTCCATCGCGCCATACGGCGGCTTGAACAGCAATCCCGGCGTGAGAAAGTCGCGCGGGACGACCTGACCCGTGGCCTTGTCCGTGACCGGCACGCGGCTGATGGCATCGAAGAATTCCGCGAAGCTGAATCCAAAGTGCTTCAGCACGAGCACCGAGAGGAACACCGAACCGCTCATGAGCAGGATGGCCTTGATGATCTGGACCCACGTCGTCGCGAGCATCCCTCCGAAGACGACGTAGATAATCATAAGCATCCCAACGCCTATCACTGCTATCTGATACCCGTCATTCGGTAGGAGAAATAAAAATACCTTTTGAATCGCGATCGGGAAAGACGCGGTAATCCACTCCTTCGACGACATGACGAAATCGTCCAGCGTCTGACCCAACAGCAGCTGCACGAGCGCCCCCGCGCCGACCATCTGCGCAATCATGTAGAATGTTGAGACGGTCAGCGTGGAGAGAGACGCCATCGCGCGCACCGGACGCGGCCTGAGCCGGTAAGCGAGCACATCGGCCATCGTGTATTTGCCGGCGTTGCGAAGCGGCTCCGCGACGACGAGCAGCACGGTCAAATACGCCACGAGCCAGCCGACCGAATACATGAACCCGTCGTAGCCGTTGAATGCGATCATCCCCGCGATGCCAAGGAAACTCGCGGCGCTCATGTAGTCGCCCGCGACGGCGAGCCCGTTCTGCCAGCCCGTGATGCGCCGGCCCGCCGCGAAATAGGCGCTGGCTCCGGAGGACCGGCGCGCCGCCCACCACGTGATGGCCAGCGTCACCGCGACGAAGGCCAGGAACATCCCGAGGGCCGTGGACATGCTTCAGGAGTTTCGCTGGCTGCCGGCTTCCGGTTGCCCGAGCTTGCCGATGATGTCGGCGGCTTGTTTGTCGAACCGCGCCGCCGCCCGGAGGTAGAGGCCGGCGACGACCCACGACATGACAAACTGCGAGAGCGCGAACAGGTAGGCCACATTCAGTTTCCCCCACACCTTCTTCCCCATCAACTCCGGCGCAGCGCCTGCCAGGACGGGCAGCACGAAGTAATACACGACAAAAAAAATTGTCGCGGGAACGATGAAACGGAGCTTGGCGCGAAGGAGCGCCCGAAACTCAGCCATCGCGGCCACGCGATCCCAATCCACCACGTCCCTGTCCTCGTCTGCCGTGAGCTCGTGACCGGGCGTCGCGCCGCTGTGCCCGAGGCGCGCGACATCGGTCTCGGCGCCGACCGCGGGCGTGAGGTCGCGGTCCGGTGGGCTGGTGTCTTGCGGGTCAGTCATGTGTTGAGCGGCGACACCTTGCGGGATGCGCTCCTTCGAGGTCAAGGAGCGACGCTGAACGGTGCGATTGCGCAGGAACGAGAGGCTCGAGATTTCAGCGCCGGGTTGGGCCGCGTGAAATCGAGCCTGCTCCGAAGCGTTCGAATTCATCCGAAAAATTTTCCACAAGCCTCTTGACGATACGTAATCCTACTGATACGCACTCCGGTGTTCCCGACACTGTCCGGCAAAGTCGTATGCGAGAACCGCGCAGCCGGCTCAGGGTCGTGAGGACGAAGTCGTAGATCGGAGTTGTGCCATGTTTTTCGTCGCATCGTTCTGGATTTTGGGCTTGGTCGCCGTGGAGGGCATCCTCTACCAAGCCATGAGCAGCTTCCTCGGCTCGAAGTGGGCTTTGATGATGCTGGTAGGCCTTCATGCGCTCGCATGGGGCGTCTGCGAGCTGGTGAACCGGCTCAGTCCGATGGACCTCCCGGACGAACGCGCCGAATTGGAGTGACCCACGCGCGGAGCGGGAGAAGTGTCCGTCGGACGGCCTCGTGCGGGATCCGGCACCCCTCAAAACAGCGACGGCTGCTTTCCGCCGGCAGCCTTGAGGCCGAGCTTCTTCAAGGCCAGTTCCGTCACCACCCGTCCCTGCGGTGTGCGGTGCAGGTAGCCTTCCATGATGAGATAGGGCTCGTAAACTTCCTCGAGGGTATCCGGTTCCTCGCCGACCGCGACCGCGAGCGATGAAACTCCCACCGGCCCGCCGCCGAACTTGGTGAGGATGGTTTCGAGGATGCGTTTGTCCATTTCATCGAGCCCGTCCCGGTCAATCTCGAGCATGGCAAGCGCCGCGTCCGCCACGGCCGGTGACACCCGCCCGTCTCCCTTCACCTGCGCAAAGTCGCGCACGCGGCGCAGGAGGTTGTTGGCGATGCGCGGCGTGCCGCGGCTGCGGCGCGCGATTTCCAACGCTCCCGCATGCTCCACCTCCACGCCGAGCAGGCGCGCGGACCGCGAGACAATCTCCTCCAACTGCGCGGCTTGATAGTAATCGAGCCGTTCGCGAATCGCGAATCGCGTGAGCAACGGCGCCGTGAGCAGACCGCTGCGGGTCGTCGCGCCAATCAGCGTGAAGCGCGGGAGGTTGAGCCGGACGCTGCGCGCGTTGGGCCCCTGGTCAATGATGATGTCCAGCTTGAAATCCTCCATCGCGGGATACAGATACTCCTCGATGGTCTTCTGCAGCCGGTGAATCTCGTCAATGAACAGCACGTCGCCCTCGTCGAGATTGGTCAGCAACCCCGCGAGGTCGGCGGCCTTCTCGATGGTGGGCCCGCTGGTCGCGCGCAAGTTTGCTCCCATGGCCTTCGCGAGAATGTGGGCGAGCGTGGTTTTGCCAAGTCCGGGCGGACCCGAGAGCAGAATGTGGTCAAGCGCTTCGCCACGCTGGCGCGCCGCGGTGACGGCGATTTCAAGCCGCTCCTTCACCTTGGCCTGGCCTGTGAATTCGGAGAAGAGCGAGGGCCGCAGCGTGAGTTCGAGCGCCGCGTCAGGTGTTGAAAGGACGTCCGAGATTTGCCGTCCAGCCATGCGCGAAGGATGGGAGAGGGCCGCAGGCGAGTCCAGCCTTTAGCCGGCGCGATGCAGATGAAGGCGGGGTTCCATTCAACGCGGAGACGCAGAGGACGCAGAGACACGCAGAGTTCAACCAGAGAACCGCACCCACTGTTTGGTGAACTGCGCAACGGTTCCCTTGGCGACTCTTTGCGACCTCTGCGTCTCTGCGTTGAAGTGAGCCGGCGGCAAGGCAACCGCATCGTTCCGGTTTGGCCCCTCGCGCGGGTCGTTGGCCTCATCAAGCCGGCCAATCAGCATGACAAACAGCGGCGCGCCGACTATTTATCGCGCAAACATGCCGACCATGCAGCGCGCCCCGCTCGCCCTCGCGGCCACTCTCGCCTTGTCAATGGACTCGCCCGCACAGAACAACCCGTTGGTTCCGGATTTGCTCGTCCACAACGCCGACATCCGCACCATGCACCCACGCAACCCGCGGATGGAGGCGCTCGCCGTCACCGGCAATCGCATCGCCATCCTCGGCAATTCCACCGACCTTCTGCGGTTGGCTGGACCACGCACGCGCGTCATTGACGCGAAAGGCCGGCTTGTCGTTCCCGGCTTCAACGACGCGCACCTGCACTTCCTGAGCGGCGGGTTTCAGCTCGCTGGCGTCGAACTGCGCGACGCGAAGACTCCGCAGGAACTTGCGCGTCGCATCGGGGAGTTCGCCAGGTCCGTGCCGCAAGGCCGCTGGATTCTGCGCGGCAACTGGGACCACGAGCAATGGACCGGCGCGCCGTTGCCCACGAAGGAACTCATTGACCCGCTCACACCGGACACGCCCGTGTTCGTCACGCGACTCGACGGCCACATGGCGCTCGCCAACAGCGTCGCGCTCAAGCTCGCGGGCGTCACCAAGTCCACGAAGGATCCCGATGGCGGATTCATCGTGCGCGACACGCTAGGCGAGCCGACGGGTGTGCTCAAGGACGCCGCGATGAGCCTCGTGTATCGCAAAGTGCCCGCGGCGAACTTCGAGGAGAAACTCGCCGCCGCGCGCGCCGCAAGCGCACACGCCGCAAGCCTCGGCGTCACCAGCGCTCAGGACATGAGCACGGGCCCGGACGTCGGCGTCATTCAGGAACTCGCGCGCCGTGGCGAACTCAAGACGCGCCTCTACGCCGTGTGGCCGCTGCCCAATTGGGAAGCACTTGCCCGCACGGGCGTGCGCGCAGGCTTCGGCAGCGACCTGCTGCGCACCGGCGGCCTCAAGGGTTTCAGCGATGGCAGCCTCGGCTCGACCACCGCGCTCTTCTTCGACCCCTATCACGACGCCCCGAATACACGCGGCCTTCCCGGCGACGAGATGTTCCCTGACGGCGCGATGCTCCAGCGTGTGCTCGGCGCGGACAAGGCCGGCTTGCAGGTGATGATCCACGCCATCGGCGACAAGGCCAACGACTTCATCCTCGGCATCTACGAACAAGTCGGGCGCGAGAACGGCCCGCGCGACCGGCGCTTCCGCATCGAGCACGCGCAACACCTCCGCGCACAGGACATCCCGCGCTTCGGCCGCGCCAAAGTCATCGCCTCGATGCAGCCGTATCACTGCGCCGACGACGGGCGGTGGGCGGAGAAGCGAATCGGCGCGGAACGCGCGAAAGGAACCTACGCGTTTCGCATGCTGCTCGATTCCGGCGCCGTGCTCGCGTTCGGCTCCGACTGGACCGTCGCGCCGCTTGACCCGATCCAAGGCATCGCCGCCGCAGTCACCCGACGCACACTCGATGGCAAGCACCCGGCAGGCTGGGTTCCCGAGCAAAAAATCTCAGTCGAGGAAGCGGTGCGCGCCTACACGTGGGGCTCGGCTTTCGCTGAATTCGCCGAGGACCGCAAAGGCACGCTCGCACCCGGCATGCTGGCGGACTTCGTGATGCTCGACAAAAACATCTTTCGCATCGCGGCGGAGGAAATCGAAACCGCAAGAGTGATGATGACCGTGATGGATGGCCGCGTGGTCTTTGAAGCGAAGTAGCAGACGGGCTTGCGGCGGCGGCGGCGGAAATCGTGTTGAATTGAAAAATCCGCGCGGCTTACATTGCGCCCGTTCGGTTGGAGAGATGGCTGAGTGGCCTAAAGCGACGGTTTGCTAAACCGTTATACGAGTTAAATCGTATCGGGGGTTCGAATCCCCCTCTCTCCGCCACTATTCGCATTTCCTCGGTATTTCAGGCGTTTTTCATCAATCCAACGGTCCCCGGGGTGGTCCAACTGTATGCAAACTGTATGCAAACAGCAGTCTGCAAGGTGAAGTAGTCAAGGCCGCTCAAGGTGGTTCACAGTCACTTTCCCACGGCATTGCGACCGTGGAAAACGCGGATTCGCACCCGCGCAACCCCAAGCACGATCAACAACCATTCGCCCGTCGTCGGGGCGTGGCGGCTTTCGTGCGCCGCGCTGCGAACTCGTCTCGGCGGCGGGGCAGTCGAAGCGCGGGGCGTTGGCGGCGAGGAAGTCGGCGGCGGCGGAGTTGGGGATTTGGCTGGTGACGGACTCGGTGTCGAGCGCGTTGAAGCGGGTGATGGCGGAGTGGAGAGGGGTGGCGGGGAGAAGTTCGGCGGCGTGCGCTTCGAAGTTCCAAAACCCAAATCCCAAGCACCAAAGAAATGCCAAGCTCCAAGCTCCAAGGCGGAGGAGAGCCGTGGGGCGAATGGCAACCAGACTAAACGCAGAGGTGCAGATGGCGCGGAGAGGCGCAGAGAAGGAGGCGGTATAAGCTGCTGTCCGGAGCCGAATCAGTGCTCTGTGTTTCTTTGCGAATCTCTGCGTCCTCTGCGCCTCTGCGTTGAAGTGAGAACGCCGCAAAACCCATGCGCCTGACCCGACTTGGAAGTCGGCGCTACAACACGCGCTCATGGCGTCGCTGGTTTGGGCGCGGTGTTCCGCGCGTCCACGTTGTTCGCCAGATTCGTGTAGTCCACGGCGTGGCGCGGGTCGGTGCCGTTGAGGAATTCCTCGATGTTGGTGTAGCCGTCGCCGTCGGGGTCGGCGGCGGGGTCCACGCCGAGGCGGCCGAAGTGCTTTTGCTCCCATGCGTCGGGCAGGCCGTTGTGGTCGGCGTCCAGCCACGGCGTGCCTTTGTATTCGGGGTGGCCGCCGACTTGCGAGGGGTGTGTGATGATGCCGAGGGGAATGAGCCGGGTCAGTTCCGCGACGGTGTTGCTCTTGTAACCGTAGCGGCCGAGTTCTTCTTCGAGAGTGCGCAAGTCGCCGGGGGGCTTGGCGGTGACTTGGCCGGTGCGGACGGTGCGGATGATGCGCTCGTCCACGGCGTCGCGGCGCGGGAGCGTGGCTCCGGCGTTGGCGAGGACGGAGGTGAAGGCGTCTTGTGCAGGCAGGATTTGCAGCGGGGCGTGCGCGACACGTTTTGCGAGGCGAATGCGCGGCAGCACTTCGGCGACGGCGGCTTTCGACGCGGGCTGCACGCCGCCGTCCCAATTGTCTTTCGTCACGCGGTCGTTGCCCTCGACGACATTGCCGGTGACGTAGGCTTTGCCGAAGTTGTCGAAGACGGTCTTGCTGCGCTCGGACTCGGGCTTGAGCAAGCGCCAGGCGATGGGCGAGTCGCGCGGCGTGGCGGGGCCAGGCTTGAGGTAGTTGTTGATGATGTTGAACTCGCTGCGGTGGTCGCCGCCGTCCACGGTGCGGTGGACCCAGTTGAAGAGGACGTTGTTGGCGAAGGTGAAGTCGCCATACATGCCCACGCTCGGGTTGCGGCCGGTGTTGCAGGCGAAAAGGTTGCCGTGGAAGGTGCTGTTCAGCCCGCCAATCGTGGCGCCGAAGGCGTGGTGATAGGTGTTCAGCCCCTCGCTGAAGATGGAGTTCTGGATGGTGATGTTGACCGTCGGCAGCTTGAGGTCGGGCGTGGCGGGGTTGCCGTCGTGGTCGTGCTTGTGGCGATACATGGACATGTTCTCGTCGAGGCCCCAGCTCGCGGAGACGTGGTCAATCATGATGTTGCCGGTCGGGTTGCCGCCGACGGAGTCGTTGCGTTCGCCCACCCACGTCTCGCCGCGCCGGAAGCGCAGGTGGCGGATGACGATGTCGTGCGACTCCAGCTCCACGGTGTCGCCCGCGAGGCACACGCCGTCACCGGGCGCGGAGCTGCCGTCAATGGTCACGTAAGGCGCGCGGATGCGGATGCGCTCGGCAAGGCGGATGATGCCCGCGACGTTGAAGACGATGACGCGCGGCCCGCCGGCTTCGCAGGCTTCGCGAAAGGTGCCTGGGCCGCGGTCCGCGAGGCTGGTGACGATGAGAACTTTCCCGCCGCGTCCACCGAAGGAATACATCCCACCGCCCCATGCGCCGGGGAAAGCGGGGATTTTCGCCTGTGGCAAGTCCTTCGGCTCCGCCGCGCCGGGGAGGTAGGGTTTGCCCTTCGCAGCCCACTCGCGGATGACGGGGAGTGCTTTCGCGAAGGCGTCCTCGGAGCGCTTGTCTGCGGCTGCCTGCTTCGCGGCGGCTTCGGCGGCGATGGCTTTGGGGACGCTGGGGTATTGGGCGCGGGCAGCGTGGGCGGACAACAGCACAGCAACAAGTGCAACCGTGGTGGAGTGCATCCGAGATGTGGACGTTGGTTGCTTCATGGTTCAGTCGAGCGGCTCAAGGTGTCAAACGCGCGAGACGCTCCAGCCACGTCAAGCTGCTCCGCCGTGAAGGCGAGCGCGGTCCCTGCGGCCCGATGGAACGCAAGGCTCATGCCGGTTTCCTGACGCCACGGCGGCGCGCACGGGTCCGCGCCGGCACCGGCGGCGTGTCAATGCCGTTGAGCCCGGCGATGGCGCGGATGATGGCGCTGTTGTCGAGCGCGCCGAGCCCGGCGGCCTCGGCGGATTCCAACACGGCCGTGTGCGCCTCGGTGAAGGGCAGCGAAAGATGCAGGCGCTTGGCGACGTCGCGCATCACGCGCACGTCCTTCAAGTGCTGCGAGAGGCGCGCCTGCGGGACGAAATCCTCCTCGACCATCTTGCGGCCCTTGACGTGCATCACCCTCGAGTAGGCCATGCTCTCGATGAGCACTGCCAGCGCCTGTTCGCGCGTGAAGCCCAGCCGCTCGGCGAAGACGAGTCCCTCGGCGAGCGACGCGCGGTTGAGGCCAAGCACGAGGTTGGTGACGAGCTTGATGCGCGAGCCGTTGCCCGCGGGACCGACGTGCAGCGACCGGCGCGTGAAGGCGGCGAGGATGTCCGCGCACCGCTCGAACGCGCGCCGGTTGCCGCCGACCATGCCGAGCACTTCGCCCGGGGCGACTTGCGCGCTGCTGCCGGAAATCGTGGCGTCGAGGTAGTGCGCGCCGGTCGCGGCGAGCCGCTCGTGAAGCGCCGCGGCTTCCTCCGGCGAACCCGTCGTCGTGTCGAGCACGAGGTGGCCGCGAGTGAGCGCGGCGGAGGATTCGCGCAGAATTTCCGCGACGTGACGGAGCGTGGGCAGGCTGAACACGACGCGCCGACAGCGGCGGAAAACTTCGATCGCGTCCGGTGCGATTTCGACACCGAGCTTGCGCGCAGCGGTGTTGCAATCAGGAGCGATGTCGAAGCCGACGAGGGGAAAGCCCGCCGCGATGAGCCGCGAGGCCATCGCGTGGCCCATCAGGCCGAGACCGACAAGTCCGACGGGTTCCTTGCGGCTGGCCGCGGGTGGAGCGCCGCCTTCAAGCTGCTGGCGGAACTGGCTCGGGCTCGCGCCGCTGGCCCGTCGAAAGAAGCGGCTGAAGTAAAACTCGCTCGAAAAGTTCAGCCGCTTGGCGACCTGCTTGATCGAGAGACGGCGGTCGCTCAGCAGCAGCCGCGCCTGGTCCAGCCGGGTGCGTTGAAGAAAGCCGTGGACACTCTCATGCTGCGTGCGCTGGAAGAGCTGCCGCAGGCCAGAATAGCTGATGCCGGCGATGGCCGCGAGTTCGCGCACCTGCCAGTCCTTCGCCGCATTGGCGAGCACGGCGTTGATGACACGCGTGACGGGCGGCTGCGCCGGGGCGCGGACGGATTCGAGGATGCTCGAAGCCTTGAGCAACCTGCCGAGCACGCCGACGATGATGAGGTGCGCCTGCCATTCGTAGCCGGACGGGCGGCGTCGGACGAGTTCGAGCAGCCGGCGTTGCGCGGCGCGGAGGGCGCGGAAGTTTGGCGCGTCGAGCGGGACTTCGCAGCGCGGGCCGAGCAGGTCGAGCCAGTTCTCGAGGCCCGGCCCGCCGATGCGAAAGCCGACAGTGGCAAGCCGCGAGGCACGCGCGGGCATGTAGGAGCGAGGTTTGCGGAGGTCCACGACCCACACGCGGTTGCCGGGCAGAAGCGCGTGCTCGCCGTCGGGCAGGCGCATCACACCGCGGCCGGAGCGAACCCAAAAGAGGTGCATTCCCGCCTTGTCGAAGCCCTGGTGATGGTCCTGCTCATCCAGTGTGACCGAACCGATGGAGAGCACCTGCCAGAGCAGACGACGCGCAACCTGATTGGCAGCCTCGACGAAGTAGAGTTTCGAAAAGGAGTTGCTCACGCGGGACGAGTGTTCATCAACGGATCACCCGCTCGCAACCCAGCTTCGCCGGCGTGAGTTGGGACCGCGAACGCGGGTGGGCACTCAGGGAAGGAAGATCGTGTTGGTGTTCGGATCCTTGCTTGTTGCGATGGCGGACATGAGCTTGATGTCATCCGTGCCGATCACGCTGCCATCCACAAAGAGGAGATTGTTCACCTGGCCGCGGTGGCCGTAACCTTGGGCGAGTGTGTCGAGGTAATTCCAGCCGTAGCTGCGGGCTGGGTCGAGGAGCTTCAGGCCGTTGAGGACGCCACCCGCGACTCCATTGGCCTTGTCATAGACTGCGCGATCGCCCCCAAGGAATCCTGCTGAAAGATTGTCGGTCGCCTTAACTCCAGCAAAGCAGGACAGATTCTGATTGAACGTTGCGCCTGCCCAGGTGTTCGTCGAAAACCGCCCGCGATCAGCCGGGCAGGTCACGACCTTCACGTCGCCAAAGTTGTGCTGGTTGGAAGCATACGTGCGCATGAGAAACGCACGATTGTTCGCGTTCGGAAGTTCCGTGTATTCCTTGGTCCCGATCTGTGGGTCAGCCGTGATGGAGATTTCCCAACTGAAGCGCCCGATTTCCGACTCCAACGCGCGCCAGCCGATGCCGATTTGTTTGAGGTTGTTCGTGCATGCCGTGAACTTGGCGCGGTGCTTCGCCTTGCCGAGTGCGGGCAGGAGCAACCCGGCCAGTATCGCAATGATGGCGATGACCACAAGCAATTCGATGAGGGTGAAAGCGAATGGCGTGCAGCGGTTCGTCGAGCTTGAGCGATTCATCGTCGGTTTCGGTATCATGTTCAATTCACAATGCCAGCGAATGGACCAGGCAACTCCAGCATCGCACGCTTACCATTAACACCAACTGCGGCGATTGGTGACATGGGAAAAGTGCCAAATGGCTTGCCCATTGTGACAGGACGGAAGCTTGCGGAGGTTCATGCCGGCAAACTGCCGGGCTTGCGCTGCACTCAACTCAGGCCGCAAAGGAACTTCATCAGCGCGCGGCAACGATAGCCCAGACGCGCTCCACCCTCGAACGAGCGGAAGTGCGCATGCTGCGCGCGGTCGAGCAAGTGCAAGTCGGCGCGGCTGTCGCCGTAGGCGTGAATCTCGAGGCGGTCGAGCGAACCGAGTTCGGCTTCAAGACGGCGGACCTTCTCCGCGCCGTGGCAGTTGAGCCCGGACATCCGGCCGGTCGCGCGGCCGTCCGCCATTTCCAATCGCGTCCCAACGGTGGTGGCGATGCCGTGCGCGGCGGCCCAGTGGCGCAGGTAGAGTTCCGGCGACGCGCTGAGCAGCATGACGCGATGGCCCTCGCGCTGGTGCCAGCGGAGGCGCTCCATAGCGAGCGGGTTGAGCAGGTTTGCCATCCGGGAGCCCGAGGCAAATGCCGTCGCCGCGGCTTCGAGCCGCTCCGCGGTCCAGCCCGCGAAGAAGTGGCGGATGAACCGCTCCTTCGCCCGCGAGTTGGACACCAACCCGAGCGCGTGCGCGAGCGTCACCGGCGAGAGCACGAGAAGGCCGGACCAGAATTTCGCGAAACCCGACGACTCGCGCAGGAACGGCACGAATGAGTCCGCGTAAGTGAGCGTGCCGTCGAAGTCGAACACCGCCACGACGGGCTTCGGGCTGGTCGTCGGCTCGGTCATGGCTCGTCAGCGGAAGAGCCGCACGTCGCCGTGCACGATGGCCAGGTAGAAGAGAATCCAGATGATGCCCGCGGCAACGATGCCCTTGTCCTTGAGGACGTTTTTCTCCGGCTCCTCGGATTGCCCGCGCACGATGGTGAGCAGCTTGGAGCGCATCACCGCGTAATAGACGATGGGCACCGTGGCGAAGAGTGTGGGGTTCTTGCCTGACAGCACCGTGAAGGGCGCGTAGCCGATGACGGTGACGGTGGCGGCGGAATTGATGAGCGAGTCGAGGAACGGCAGCGTGTAAGCCAGCAGCACCGGGCGCTGGTCCTCGTGCGCGGGGTCGGAGGTGGCGAACTCGGCGCGCCTCTTGGCAATGGCCAGCAGCAGCGCGAGCGTGAATGTGCACAGCACAATCCAGACGGTCGGCGTGTCGCCCAAGACCCAGATGCCCGCCAAGAGCCTCAGCACGAACCCGCCCGCGACGCAGTTCACGTCAATGATGGGCCGGTGCTTCAGCTCCACCGTGTAGCAGAGGTTCAGGAAAAGGTATCCGGCCACGCTGAGCGTGACCGGCCACGGCGGGAGCACGGCCTTGCCGGTGATGCCGCCGCCCTTCGGCGAGTGAGTGAGGATGCACCAGTCCACAAGGAGCGCGCCCGCGACGGCGAGCACCGCGAGCACGAGGCCGACCAGCGCCGCTTGCGACACCGGGACCTGTCCTCTGGCGATGGGCCGCTCGCGCTTGCGCGGGTGCAGCCGGTCGCGGTCGCGGTCGCGGATGTCGTTGTAAACGTAGATGGCGCTCGACGCGGCGCAGAAAAGGCCGAACACGGCGAGCGCCTTCAAGTGCGCGTGCGGGTCGGCGATGAGCGTGCCGAAGATGACGCCCGCGAAGCAGAAGACGTTTTTCGCCCACTGGTGCGGGCGGAGCAGTTTGAGGAGCGGAGGCATCACGTGCACGCGACGAGGAAGATGCCGACGAGGATGAGCACAGCGCCCGCCCATTGCGCCGGGCCGAGCCGCTCGTGGAACACCCACGCGGCCCTGGCGCTGATGATGACGAAGCTCGCGCCCGCCAGCACCGGATACGCGAGCGAGACTCTGAGTTGGTCGAGCGCGCGGGCGAACAGGATGACGTTCACGCCGTAGCAGACGAGGCCCGCGAGAAACCACGGCGAGAGGAGTTGCGCGAGCAGGCCGGGGTCAGCCGCGCGCAAACGCGATTGCTTGTGCAACAGGCTGCCCGCGCCGTTGAGCACGGCGGCCAGCAGGATGAGCAGCCAGCCAATGAGTTTGTCGTTCATCTCACCTCGTCATGGTTCTCGTCCTCGTCCTCGACTCATCCAACCGGGGACAAGGAGGAGGACGAGGACGATTCCGATTCACGAAAACCACTTCACCACTTTCAAGATCGCCTCTTTCACCGGCTTGCGGTGAGCGGAGCCGGCCTGCTCGGCCTTCAGCCGGTCGTAATCGCGGATGAACGAGTCGTAGCTTTCGCGGAACATCTCGTCGTTGGAATACTTCGCCCGCCAGCCTAGCGCGTGCAGTGGCGCGACGTCGAAGTAAAACGCCTTGTGATAGGTGAGGCCCCAATCCTTACCGACTTTGCTGGCGGGGCTTTCCTTCGTGGCGCTGGTCGCGCCGAGGATTTGATCGGCCACGAACGGTCCCACCAGCAGCACCTGCCGCGACAACGCCAGGTGCCCCTCGTAGTTCATCGCCGCGCCCTCGAAGGACGGGCCGTTGACCTGGA